>Ga0210057_1003230_pt1 | contig 22606 bp, 17 predicted proteins | sample CryGeyCG2114_010_2_FD_183968 | JGI IMG/M metagenome (GOLD analysis project Ga0210057, IMG submission 183968) | Groundwater microbial communities from aquifer - Crystal Geyser CG10_big_fil_rev_8/21/14_0.10 (SPAdes) (version 2) | ecosystem: Environmental > Aquatic > Deep subsurface > Groundwater ...
GAATTCTGACCATTATTACCAAGTATAAACCAAGCAGAACCGCGCTGCCGACAAATCCTATTTCCTCGGCCGATGAGGCAAAAATAAAATCCGTTTGTCGTTCGGGCAAAAATCTATGTTGGCCTTGAAAACCTTTGCCGAGTCCCCTGCCGAATATTTGTCCGCTGCCTATGGCGATGCCGGCTTGTTTTACATTGTAGCCAATGCCTTTGGGATCAATTCCCGGATCTAAAAAAACCATAACTCGGTTTCTTTGGAAATCTTGCAGGCCGAATTGCCACAGCAGGCCGGCGGCAATCGCAAAAGCCAGAATAATGCTAACAAGTATTTTCTTTTTAATAGGGCTAATTAAAATCAATCCGGCCCATATGCCTAAAATTATTAGAGCCGAACCAAGGTCCGGTTCCAGCATTACCAGCGCGGCGGGAACTCCCGCGTAAGCTAAAGACCAAAGTAAGATTGACCGCGAGTTAATTTGGCCTCTTCTGAGGTAAATAAGGCGGGCTAGCCCTAAAATGACTACAATTTTTACAAATTCCGCGGGCTGGAATAAAAATATGCCAAAGTCTATCCAGCGGCTGCCTCCGCGGATATCGCTGCCGAAAAGAAGCAGGTAGGTTAACGCCAGTAGCAGAAGGACATAGAAAATTTTATTGGTTTTGGCCAGTCTGTGGTAGTCAAAAAACGCGAAAAATAAAAAAGCGGAGATTCCGGCAATAGCAAAAACAAATTGCCTAAAAACCAAGCTTGCTCCGGTTTCTGCGAAAGAGGTGCTGTAAAGCAAAGCAAAGCCGGACAGCAACAGCAAAAAAGTTGCTGTTAAAAGAGGAACGTCGAAGTATTTAAGTTCCTTAAGAAATTTAAACATTACTTAATTTCCGTTTTTAGTATCGGTAAGGGTCTGTCTTTGGACGCGATAGGTCTGAAGACGGCGTGTTTGGCATATCGGGTACAGTTAAGTTGCCCGGGTCGAGAGGATTTGTCTCGACAATAACTTTAACAGAATTCGCGTTAAGGCCGGATAATTCCGGCCATAGTTGTTTATAGCTACGCCTTTCGTAGGGTTTTAGGGCAAACTCGCTTCTTTGGTTCACCGCGGCCAATTTACCCGCGGTATCGTATACAAGAAATATAAGTTTTGCTTCTTTAATTTCAAACGGACTGTTATTGGTAACGCTTCCTTCCGCTACGAATCCCAAAGGATTTTGTTGGTTGTAATAATTCGGTATGCCGCTGATTAATTCTACAGTCGTAATGGACAGTGGTTTCCGCCAATTTTGTTCGCCGGTCAAGAAAAAGTTTGTTCTGCTTAAGGCTGTTTGGTTTTCGAGCCTGGGAACAATTAGGTATTTTTTTTGATTCGGTAAAATAAAAAAGTTTCCTGAAACCGAAGTAATAAATTGTCCGGTGTTGTCATAGAACTTAAATTCATAGGGTTCGCTTTGTAAAGCCAGCTCAAAATTTTCATTGCTAATTTCTACCATTGCCGAATAAACCCCCCGTCCGCTGTCTATTAGTAAAGGATTTCCCACAGACAGGTTTTTAGGATTTTCAAAAGCGGGTTTGGCAATAACAAGATATCGGTCGTATTGGTTTTCCCAATATTTTTGTGAAGCGTATCGCGTGATTAAAAAAGCGGGTAGCAGGCCCAAAATAAGCAGCGCAATGCTCCATTTTAGATATTTGGGAAACCGAGTAAAGGCGCTTTCGGCCATAAGTTCGGCCTCCTCCGCCGCCAGCTCAATTCTCTCTTTTAAGAAAGCCATTTTGATTAGTTTGTTTGATATTTTTTAGTTTGTTACATTATAGCAAAACAACGTGAATTTTGATATGCTATTTTAAGTGAGCAAAGGTATTCGGCGGCGTTTAACGGCTATTAGCCGGCCGTTAAATTTTAAACGCTATTTTATTATGGAATTTACCCATCTTCATTGCCATAGCCATTTTTCCCTGTTAGACGGGCTTTCAAAAATTGACCTGCTGGTTTCGCGCACCCAGGAACTTGGTATGAAGTCTTTGGCTCTAACGGATCATGGCGTAATGTACGGAGCCGTAGAATTTTATGCCAAATGCAAAGAAGCCGGACTAAAACCAATTATTGGCTTGGAAACTTATGTCGCGCCGAGGCTTCTTACCGACAAAGAAGGCAAAACAGACAGCGACTATTTTCATCTGACGTTGCTCGCGCGAAATGAAACAGGCTACAAAAATTTAATTTTGCTGACCACTCTCGCTCACACCGAAGGTTTTTACTATAAACCCCGCATAGATTTGCCCGTTTTAAAAAAATACAGCCAAGGTTTAATCGCCTTGTCGGGCTGTCAGCGGGGGCAAATTCCCAGAGCCGTAACTATGGGCGAAGCAACCGGAGAGGAAGTCTTAAAAAAATATTTGGATATTTTTAGCAAAGAGAATTTTTTTATTGAAATTCAAAAAAATGCCAAACAGGACAAAGGCGAGGAGGCTTCTTTAAACGGCGCGCTTGTGAGTTTGGCTAAAAAAAATAATCTGGGAATAGTTGCTACTGCCGACTGCCACTATATTTACCCTGAAGACAGCGAGGCTCAGGATGTTTTGGTTTGTATTGGCACGGCAAGAACGGTGGGAGAATCGGACAGGCTGGATATGCGCGGCTACGACTTGTCGCTAAGGTCCGCCGAAAAAATGAACGAGTTATTTTACGAACTGCCGGAAGCTTTGGAAAATACCGGAAAAATCGCGGATATGTGCGAACTGGAAATAAAATTGGACCAGCGTTATTTCCCGAAAGTGGAACTTCCCGAAGGAAAAACCTCGGAGCAATTTTTAAAAGATTTAACTTATTTAAAAGCTTTAGAGGTTTACGGCCAAAAAGGGGAAGTTTCAAAAGAAATTTTGGAAAGAATAGACTACGAGTTGGATATTATCTGCAAAAAAGGTTTTGCGACTTACTTTTTAATGGTGGCGGACGTAGTAGATGGCGCGCATAAAATTGGAGCTATTACCAACACCAGAGGAAGCGCTGCCGGCAGTATTGTAGGAAGAATTTTAGGTATTACCAATGTTGACCCTTTGTATTACGAATTGCCATTTGAAAGGTTTTTAACTCTGCACCGCCCTACTCCGCCGGATATAGATTTAGATATTGCCGATAACCGCAGGGACGAAGCGATTGAATACATTACCAATAAATACGGTAAGGATAAGGTGGCGCAAATTATTACTTTTGGAACCATGATGGCGCGCGCCGCGGTGCGCGACGTCGGGCGCGCTTTGGGAGTTTCTTATGGTAAGTGCGACCGTATTGCCAAAATGATTCCGTTTGGCAAGCAGGGTTTTCAAATGACTTTAGACCGGGCGCTTCAAATGAACGCCGAGCTCAAAGAAGCGTACGACCGCGACCCGGAAACCAATAAAATTTTAATTATAGCAAAAAAATTGGAGGGCTGCGCGCGCCACGCCAGCGTGCATGCCGCGGGGATTGTTATTACCCCCACCGCGCTCACCGACTATATGCCGCTTCAAAAAGAACCGGACGGTGAGCGCATTATTACCCAATACGACATGTACGCATTGGACGTAAACGCTTCTTCGCGCGCTATCGGAGTGGTTAAGCTGGACCTTTTGGGCATTCGCAACCTTTCTATTTTGGAAGCCGCGGTTTCATTAGCGGAAAAAAAGCATGGCGTTCAAATAGACATTTACAATCTCCCCCATCCCGACCCTAAAACTTTTAAGCTGCTCTCGGACGGGCATACTTTTGGTGTGTTCCAAATGGGTTCTTCCGGTATGACCCGGTATTTAAGGGAGCTTAAACCTTCTTCTATTTTTGACATTATGGCAATGATAGCCTTGTACCGCCCGGGACCGATGCAGTTTATTCCGGACTATATTAAGCGCAAACATAACTCCAAACTGATTAAATATTTTGATCCTGCTTTTGAAAAGATTTTGCATCGAACTTATGGAATTCTTGTTTATCAGGATGACTTGTTAACCATAGCTCATGATTTGGCAGGCTATACTTGGCTTGAGGTGGATAAATTTAGAAAAGCTGTCGGCAAGAAAATTCCCGCGGAAATGGCAAGGCAAAAAATAAAGTTTATAGAAGGCTGCCAAAAAACCAGCGGCTTTAGCGTGCAAAAGGCCGCGGAAATTTGGAATTGGATAGAACCATTCGCGGCTTACGGCTTTAATAAGGCACACTCTGCATCTTACAGCGTGGTTTCTTACCAAACCGCTTATATGAAAGCAAATTATCCGGTAGAATTCATGGCCGCGGTAATGACCGCCGAAGCAGGAGACGAAGATAAAATTTTCGCGGCTGTGGAAGAATGTAAAAATATGGGCATACAAGTATTGCCTCCCGATGTGAATTCTTCCGACGCGAATTTTACGGTTGTAGACCCAGTCGGTGGCTCTGATATTACCGGCTCTAATACGGATAAATTTGCCGCGGCGCTTGAGACAGCCGCCTCTAACGGGACAATCCGTTTTGGCCTAAGCGCCATAAAGAATCTGGGTAGCGACGTTATAACGAAAGCAATAGAACAAAGGCAGGCGGACGGCAAATTCAAAACTTTGGAAGATTTTGTCATGAGGACGAACACAAAAAATTTAAATAAAAAATCTTGGGAGGCTTTGGTTAAAGCAGGCGCTTTGGACGAGTTTGGAGAGCGCGGGCAACTTTTGGGCAACACCGAAGAAGTTTTGTCGTTTATGCGCGAGCAAATTAAAGCCCAAGAAAACGGACAAAGCTCTTTGTTTGGCAGCGAAGTCCGGGCTCGGCTAAAGCTAAAAAAAATGCCGCCGGCTTCCAAGGATGAAATATTGGCCTGGGAAAAAGAACATTTGGGGATGTATGTTTCCTCACACCCCTTGGAAAGCTACTCGCGCGTGCTTAAGACTATGGACAGCGTTGCTTCTTTGAATTTGGAGATGCTGGGCAACAACAAAACTATGGGCGGTATAATCTCTAAGCTTAAACGGACGTTAACAAAGAAGAATGACCCTATGGCATTTTTTACCCTCGGCGACTTAAGCGGTAATATTGAGGTTTTGGTTTTTCCCACCGTTATGGAAAAGGCTTTGCCGTTTTTGGAAAACGACCGCATTGTTCAGGTTCGCGGCAGGCTTTCGGACAAAGACGAAGAATTAAAGCTAATCGCGGAAGAAATAATCGGGCTTCCCAGCGACAAAGATTACGGCGTGGCTTTGAATAATTTAGAGAAAAGCAAAAGCGTGGTTTTGCATATGCCTCATATGGCGGAAAAAAATGTTTTGGAAAAAATAAAAACAGTGCTGGGAAAGCATCCTGGCAACGCCCAGGTTTTTCTTTCCGTTGGCATTGGACAAACGGCTAAGAAGGTTAAAACCCAAACTAAGGTGAGCGTGCAAAATGGGCTTATTGCGGAACTAAAGAAGATTGCGGAAATTGGAAAGGTGGATGTGGAGTAAACACAAAATACAGTACACAGTGCTCAGAGCACAGAATGCGGGGTACAGGGTACAAAAAAAGTAAAGCCGCGTCGCGCTAAACATCATCGGATGTCCGCGAAACGGCCTTATGCCACAGCGCGCCCGTGATATAGGTATATTTGTGGAAAACCGGTTTGCGCCGAAATGTGGAATCTGTTATATTAAATTCAGTTCATCAAACGCCTTGATATCAGGGCTAAATTTAGCTTCCCCGCAAAGCTACCCCAAATTTTCTCAAAGAAAATTTGGGGACCCTGGCGGTCGAAGACTAAATTTTTTAGAGGATATCAACCCATCCGGGCTACCAATCCGGAAAGTTTGGAACAATTCGCAATAAATTCCCGAAATGTCTAGAGCTTTTGGGAATGAAGAGGTTTTCGTTAGATTTATCTCGACTTCGCTCGAGATACGTTTTCTGACGAAAATGAACTGGGACGGAAACGTTCTGGTTCCGCCGTTTAGGCGGATTAATCAGAACCCCGGGATTTGGCTTATCACATATTGTTTGTGATGAGCCGTATCCTGGGGTTTTCTGATAGTATTCGCTAATATACAAATTCGATGTAATATACAAATCAAAAATCAGTCAGTTGTTTAATTAGAGATGACCGGTCAGAAATTTGTATATTAAATTTTGATTTGTATATTTGCAATTACTCTTATGAATAACCAAAATTTACACAACATTCGCCATACGCTAGCCCATCTTTTTGCCGCGGCGCTTTTAAAGTTGCACCCAAAAGCCAAAGTAACCATTGGGCCGCCGGTAGAAAATGGTTTTTATTACGATGTAGATTTGGACGAAAAATTGACCGCGCAAGATTTGCCTAAAATTGAAAAGCAAATGAGAAAGCTTCTTCCTACTTGGGAAAAATTTGAAAGAAAAGAAGTGTCCCCCGACGAAGCCAAAAAATATTGGTCCGGGAATCCGTACAAGCTGGAATTGATTAATGAACTGGAAAAGCTGGGAGAAAAAATTACTTTTTACACGGCCGGTGATTTTACCGACCTTTGCCGGGGTGGCCATGTAGACAGCCCGAAAAAAGATATTAAGGCGGACGCTTTTAAACTTACCAAGCTTGCCGGAGCCTATTGGCGAGGCGACGAAAAAAATAAAATGCTTACCCGTGTTTATGGAGTAGCGTTTGAAACTAAGGTAGAGTTAGACAGCCATCTTAAGATGCTTGAAGAAGCCGAAAAGCGCGACCATAGAATTTTAGGCAAACAATTGGATTTATTTACTTTTTCGGAGCTGGTGGGAGCAGGTTTGCCTCTTTGGACGCCTAAGGGAACGCTACTTAGAAATTTACTGGACGATTACTTGTGGAGGCTTAGGAAAAATATGGGTTTTGAAAAAGTGGAAATTCCCCATATTACAAAAAAAGACTTATACGAAACCAGCGGGCATTGGGGAAAATTTAAAAACGAGCTTTTTAGAATTCAAACCCGTGAAGGCCATGAATTTGCAATGAAGCCCATGAACTGTCCGCATCATACCCAAATTTACGCGCGAAAACAGCATAGCTACAGGGAACTGCCCGTGCGCTACGCCAATACCACAATGGTTTACCGCGACGAGCAAACCGGCGAACTTAACGGTTTGTCGCGGGTGCGCTGTATTACCCAGGACGATGCCCATATTTTTTGCAGATTTAATCAAACAGAAAAAGAAATATCCGCGCTATGGGAGGTTATTAAAAAGTTTTATAAAGCCAGCGGTAATTTTGAGCTTAAAATTAGGCTTTCTTTGCATGACCCGAAAAATATGAAAAATTATTTGGGCAGCGAAGAAGTCTGGCAAAAAGCTGAAACCGAACTTCGCAAAGCCATTACTTCTAAAAAAGTTAGGGCAGAAGAAGCTGTTGGCGAAGCGGCGTTCTACGGCCCTAAAATTGATTTTATGGCTAAGGATTCTTTGGGCAGGCAGTGGCAGGTAGCAACCATCCAATTGGATATGAATATGCCCGAAAATTTTGACCTTTCGTGCGTGAACGAAAAGGGAGAAGCGGAAAGAGTGGTTATGCTCCACTGCGCGGTAATGGGTTCTATTGAGAGGTATTTGGCCATATTGATAGAGCACTTGGCCGGAAAGTTTCCGCTTTGGCTCTCCCCTGTTCAGGTTGCCGTTTTGCCAATATCAAAAAAGCAAAATAAATACGCGAAGGATGTTTTAAAGCAGTTGAGCGCAAATTACCCGGAATTAAGGATTGTTTTAGACGACAGGGATGAATCGGTCGGGAAAAAAATCCGCGAAGCCACGCTGCAAAAAATTCCGTATCAAATTATTGTCGGAGAAAAAGAAGTCAAGTCCAAAAAAGTTTCTGTGCGCACCCGCGAGGGCAATGACCTAGGGCAAATGACCGTAAAGGCATTTATACAGAAAATAAACGCTGAAATTGAAAAGAAAAAGTAGGGTCTTGTTGCTTTACTTTGTCTGTGCTATATTACTTTCGTCATCTTAATTTAAGTACTTTTCGAAAGGCTTTTTATAGAGCTCTTAGAGGTTAGTCTTAAATTGTTTTAATAAGTTAGTAAGAGTTTGCCCATTGCTAATTCCGGCTTCAAGATAGCATCTTGGCTGGGACCGGTCGTAAGAATTAGCGTTTGGGTGTTAAGGTGAGCTCTTAGGGTAAAAAGCCTAAAATGTCAAAGAAACTTTTCGTCGGCAATTTGCCTTGGTCCGCTACCAATGATGACCTGCAGCAATTGTTTGCACAGCATGGTAACGTTATTAGCGCCAATGTAATAACCGACAAATTTTCCGGACGCAGCAAGGGCTTTGGCTTCGTAGAATTTGAAAAAGAAGAAGAAGCACAAAGCGCGTTGCAGGCCATAAACGGCCAAGACTTCCAAGGCAGAAATATTGCTGTCTCCGAAGCCCGTCCAATGGCCGACAGGCCTCCGAGAAAAGATTTCGGCGGCCGCAGAGATCAGTACTAATTTTGTACTAAAAAACTCCTCCCGATTTAACGGGAGGAGTTTTGTTATAAAAAGTTTTTTGGCTTTAAATATTGAAATTAAAAATCAAACTCATTTTGTTTTTTTTCTTCGGCTTCTTTTTCCTTTGCGCTTTGGTATGAAACTAAAGCTCTGCTAATTGGATAGTAATCAGGACTCCTAAATCCATTCGGATCGAAATTAAAACCATAACGTTTTAGCTCTTGTTGAAATGAATCCCGAAGCTTTTCCCAGTTTTCTATATTCTGTTTCGGTATGGATTTTATTTTTTTATAGTCTATAATTAATGTAGCTATGTTGCCTTGGCTGTCAATAAAAACACATTCAGTGCTTCCCATCCAAGCTCTGCGTTTTTGGGTATTTATCCATTCTCCAAAGTCTTTCCCGGCGTATTCCTCTTTCGGGACACCAATGGATTTATTTAATCTGACATAAGTAGCAGCATCCGCGCATACCCCTTCGCTTTCTACTCTTTTTCTAAGTTTATCTATTTCCTCGCCTTCTTTGCCTATAATAACGGCAGCTCCGCCTTTTTCGTTTCCCTCAAAACCTTCTGTATTTATTTGTTCTTTAACTTCGGGGTCAACGCCACTTTGTTCCGGATTAGACATAAATTTATATATTAAGTTAATCTTTAATAAACGAACCAATAACATTATAACAACGCCCTATTTTATTGTCTATAGTTATTAAAAAACCTCTAATTATTGTTGAGTTAATATGTGGGTTTGGGAAGCCATTTTAAGTAAGTACCCGTCCGCCGTTTTTTCCCACGGCAATTGTGTGTTCAAAATGCGCGGAGAGGCTGCCGTCGGCCGTCCGTATGGTCCAGCCGTCGTCGTCAATTAAAATTTTCCAGTTTCCTTCGCAAAGCATAGGTTCAATAGCCAAGACCATTCCTTCCTCTAGCTTTATTCCCTGTTCTGATTTTCCATAGCACGGCACAGGAGGGTCTTCGTGCACGGAGTAGCCTACTCCATGGCCGACCAAGTCTCTGACAACGGAAAAACCCGCGTCTTCGGCCAACGATTGTATGGCATGCCCTATGTCCCCTGTTTTATTGCCGGCTTTGGCCATTTTTACGGCTTCATACAGGCATTGTTTTGTGGTATTTACAAGCTTTAAAATTTTGCCGCTTACTTTGCCCACCGGCACGGTTATAGCAGTATCAGTATATAACCCTTTGTATTCCATACCAATATCCAAACTAATAATGTCACCTTCCGTTAAAGCCGCGTCCCTAGAAGGGATGCCGTGCACTATTACATCATTTATAGAGGTGCAAAGTCCTGCCGGAAATTCGTTTCCTTTTTCGCCGTAGCCTTTAAAGCTCGGTCTGCCGCCGATTTTGGCTATCTCTTTTTCCGCAAATTGATTAAGTTCTGCGGTAGATGTGCCTGGAACCGCCAGTTTGGCCGAGTTGTGCAAAATATTGCGCAGAAGCTTGCCGCCCTGCGCAATTATTTCTATTTCTTCCCGGGTTTTAACGTAGTTATTTTTTTTCATCTTTAAAGTATTTGCCCACATGCGCGTCAACTTTTTTAAAAGTTCCCGTTACGCTTCCTACTGTGGAGATTTTTTTGTAAGGGTAGTATGTTTTAAAAAATTTAACCACCTGCGAAATATTTTGGCGGTAGTATCTAAGCCGATTTTTTAAAGCCCGGTCTGTGTCGTCAAAACGCTTTGAAAATTTTCCTTTAAAATATTCCTGCCGGTTCCGCATTCGCCTAATGGTTTCTTTCATAGGGACGCTTAAATAAACCAAAATTGCTTCTCTTCTGCCCTCCGCCCGCAGCCATTTTTGCACCAGTTTGGCTTCCCCGAGCATTTTTGGGGTTCCGTTGAACAGTATGCCTTTATTTTTAGGCGCGGCCTTAATTTTTTCGTGGAGCAAAGTTCTTACCAGTTTGGTGGGCGTAAGCTTTCCTTTGTCCAAAGTATTTTTAAGGTTAAATTTATTTTTATTTTTAATTTTTCTTAGTTCTTTGCCCATATCTAAATCTATAAGCGGGTATTTTTTTATTAGGCGTTGTCCGTGCGTGGCTTTTCCCGCCGCTGGGTCTCCGAGGAGGATTATGTTAATAGGGTTACTTTTCATTTATTCCCAAAATTTTATTTACATTTTGGTCCACTTCTTCAATGGTGAAACTTCCGTCAACTTGGAAAAAATTAGTTTCTTTTTTTAGATAATTCAAAACCGGGAGGGTGTCTTTATAGTATTGGTTTAACCTAACTTGAATTTTTTCTTTGGTGTCGTCTGCCCTTCCCTCTTTTTCTGCTCTTAAGAGTAAGCGTTTAAAAGTGGTTTCTTTGGGTATATCTAAAAATAAAGTTATGAATTTTTTTCTTCCTTGATTTTTTAAAAAGTTTAAAAGAAATTCAGCCTGACCCAAGCGCCTTGGAATTCCGTCAAAAATAACGCCTTGGTTTTTATCTATATGCGACAATCTTGATTCAACGACTTTTAAAAGTAATTCGTCTTCCAGTAAAATCCCATTGTCTACAAGTTTTTTTACTTCCTTGCCCAATTCGGAGTCTTCTTTGGCAACTTCGCGCAGTATTCCTCCCATTTCCCAATAAAAAAAATTAAGGCGCTTTGCAAGAAGCCTTGCCTGCGTGCCTTTGCCCGACCCTTGCGGACCAATTAGAAAAATTGTGTTTAGGTTCATGATTAATTGAATTATAAGCGATTTATAGTTATTTTTCAAATTTATGGTATAATAAATCAAATTAAACCTTTGGAGAAACAAAAGTTATTAATCGATCCGGATTTACTGATTATATCCTGATCAACGGATAATTACGGATGTCAACATCCGTAGGCATCGGTAAATCTGGATGCATCTGTAAATCAGGATAGCGATATGGAAGAGTTTAAATTATTTTACGAAATAACGGCTGTTTTAGTTATAGCAGGGCTCATTGCCATGTTGGTTTCAATGCTGAAGCAACCGTCAATTATCGCCTTTATCCTTACAGGACTTGTGGTGGGGCCTTTTGGCTATGTTCAGCTCCATGCCGGCGCGACACTGGACGTTTTGGGACAGATTGGTATTGCCCTTTTACTGTTTATGGTGGGGCTGGAGCTTAATTTCAAGCAAATTAAACAGTTGGGAAAGACCGCGCTTATTACGGGTTTTGGACAGATTATTTTTACGGCAACCATTGGCTATTTTATAGTAAAACTGCTCGGATTTTCCAGCGTGGCCGCGCTTTACATAGCCATTGCGCTTACTTTTTCTTCCACCATTATTGTAGTAAAGCTTTTAGGAGAAAAGCGCGATTTGCAAAGTCTGTACGCCCGTATTTGCGTAGGCTTTTTAATTGTCCAGGATTTTGTGGCTTTGGGGATTTTAGTAATTCTCGGCGGTTCCGGTTCAGGCTCATCTGATCCGTTTAGGAGCCTTCCTTCCTGGCAGTTTTTGCTTACCAGCGGAGTAAAAATATTAGCTTTAGTTTTGATTTTAATATACATTAGCAAGTTTATTTTTCCGAAATTTTTAAGCAGGTTTGAAAAGTCGGACGAACTATTGTTAATTTTTTCCATGGGGTGGGCTTTGGGGCTGGCCGCGTTTATGTCTTTGCCGGTTATTGGTTTTTCTTTGGAAGTCGGGGCGTTTGTAGCGGGTCTTGCTCTGGCCAACTCGCAGGTGCATTACGAAATAAGCGCGCGCATTAAGTCTTTGCGCGATTTTTTTATTGTTATTTTTTTTGTGGTGTTCGGAACCAAATTGGTGTTTACCGGGGTCGGCGCGCTTATTCTGCCGGCAATCTTGCTTTCTTTGTTCGTGTTAATCGGCAACCCGTTTATCGTTATGTTTATAATGGGCGGGCTTGGCTACAAGCCAAGGACTTCATTTTTTGCGGCTGTCACCGTGGCGCAGATTAGCGAATTTAGTTTTGTAGTTGTGGCGCTTGGCAACCGTCTTGGGCATGTTTCCGATGCCGTTTTGGGACTGGTCACGCTTGTGGGAATTATTACCATTACGGTTTCGTCTTACATGATTTTGTACTCCCGTCAGCTATATGAATTTTTGCGTGTTCCGCTTTCGTGGTTTGACTTTAAAAACGGCAGCGCGGAAAGCAAAAGCCGGGAAGGAGCGCTTAAAAATCACATAGTTCTTATTGGCGCTAATCGTCTCGGATCTCATCTCATCAACTCTTTGGAAAAATTAAAAAAGCCTCTCATTATTGTAGATTTTAACCCCCATGTGGCAAAGCATTATGCCCGTGCCGGGCATAATGTTATTTGCGGGGACATTACCGACCCTTACATTCATGAACAGATAAATTTAGAGGACGCGTCTTTGGTAATTTCTACAGTGCCGGGGTTTGACGATAACCTCGCCCTGCTGAGCAGTGTAAAAAAACTTACCTGGGGCAAAAAACGCAAGCCAAAACTTATTTTTGCGGCGCAGGATGAGTACGAGACCCGAGAACTTTACGATAAAGAGATTGACTATGTAATTTCTCCCCACTTTATTGGAGGACTTCATCTCGCCAAAATTTTGCAAGAAGATTTCGGCAATAAAACGCTAAAAAAACTGCGCGAAAAGCACCTCCGGGCAATAGACCAAAAAACCGCCTAATGGCGGTTTTTAAATTCCCCTGCCCCGTGGTAAAATATGCTTATGCTGAAGTTATACAACACTCTTACCAAAAAGGTTGAGGATTTTAAACCAATAAATAAGAACGAGGTCAAATTTTATGCTTGCGGGCCTACGGTTTATGATTTTGCTCATATTGGCAATCTTAGAACTTACCTTTTTGAGGATATTGTAAGAAGGATTTTGGAATACAAGGGTTATAAAGTGGAACACGCTATGAATGTTACAGATGTGGGGCATTTGGTCGGAGACGGCGATGAAGGAGAAGACAAGCTTGAGGTTGGGGCCAAACGGGAAGGTAAATCCCCTCTTGAAATTGCCAAGAAGTATGAAAAAAAGTTTTTTGATGATTTGAAGGAGCTAAACATCCTTAAACCTCAAAAGGTCTTACGAGCGACCGAAAGTATTGAGGAGCAGGTTGAAATTATTAAAATTTTAGAAACGAAGGGTTTTACCTACCAAACCGGGCAAGGAGTTTTCTTTAATACTTTAGAGTATCAAAGAGCTTTCGGAGATTACGGAAAACTTTCGGGGCAGGAATTAAGTGAAAAAAAAATAGGCGCACGCGGGGATGTTGTTATAGACAAGGATAAAAAAAATCCCGCGGATTTTGCTTTGTGGTTCTTTTTAGTCGGACGTTATAAAAATCATATTCTTCACTGGACATCTCCTTGGGGCGAGGGTTTTCCGGGTTGGCATATTGAATGCAGCGCCATCTCTCGTAAACTTTTAGGACAACCTTTTGACATACACGCTGGAGGGGTTGACCATATTGGGACGCATCATACAAACGAAATTGCGCAAAGCGAAGCGGCGTTTGGCGCTCCGCTTGCCAATATTTGGATGCACGGAGAATTTTTATTGGTAGATTCCGGGAGAATGGGCAAAAGCAAAGGGAATCTTTTAAGCTTGGATGAATTAAAGAAAAAAGGTTTTTCCGCGCTGGATTATCGCTATATGACTTTGCAAGCACATTATAGAAAACAGTTGAATTTTACTTGGGAAGCTCTCCGGGCGGCTCATGTATCTTTGCAAAAGTTATATGCTTTTGTGTTAGCAACAGGAACCGCTCAAGTCGGGTGCTCCGGTTATGAAGAAGATTTTTTTAAAGCGGTAAAAAATGACTTGAACATTCCTCAAGCTCTTTCCATAGTCTGGAAAATGATAGACGATAAAAAGTTGCCCTTAAATGCGAGAAAAAATTCTTTACTGAAATTTGATAAAATTTTAGGCTTAAGGCTGGACAGCCCTCCCTCGGCAGACAGCGCGATAATCGGTGGAGTTGAGGAATTGGTTAAAGAGAGAAAATCCGCAAGAGAGGAACAAGATTTTTCTAAGGCTGACCGGCTTAGAAAACAAATTGAAGAGCTTGGTTTTGAAGTCTCGGACACGCCCGAAGGGCAAAAGGTGAAAAAGAAAATACTTATTTAAATAAGTTAGGGCTTACGCACTTGCCGCTTTTGCGTAAGCCCTATAAGTATTTAATTACTTACCAATTAAAAAACACCCGTTTATTCGCCGAATGGCGGTCGGGTGTTTTTTAATTCCGCCTACTCCGACGCTGAAAGTCGGAGCGGCGGCATTTTGTCGCCGCTCGGCAGAGTTATAGGTTTTCGTCGCTTTCTTCGCTGTCCCCGGAATTGCTGTCGGCGTTACCGCCGTCAGTCATTCCGTCGGAGGAGTCGTCGCCATCCACGGTGGAATCTTCGTCGTCAAAAAACATTTTTTTGATGTTAATGTTCTATGTGGAAAGATTATATCAGAAAGCATATATTTAGCGCCATAGAGGTTTTCCACAGAAGCAAGTTTTCCACCCGTTCTCCCCCTTTTCTCCTCAGATAAGCGAATTTTAGGGCTTGGAAGGCGTTGCGAAACCAGGTATAATGAAATAGAACTTTATGGTTAATAATATTTCTTTAACTAATCGAATACCGCCCCAAAATTTAGAGGCCGAAGGCTCGGTTTTAGGCGCGATTATGTTAGACAAAGACGCTATTGTTAAAATTGCGGATGTTATTCGCAGCGACGATTTTTACGACAACCGCCATAAGTTGATTTTTGAAAATATTTTGGAATTGTTTTCCAAAAACATTTCAATCGATATTTTAACCGTGACTAATCTTTTGGAAGAAAAAAAGATCTTGGATAAATGCGGAGGCAGCAGTTTTATAACGGAATTGGTAAACAGCGTTCCTTCCGCCAGCAACGTAACCCATTATGCTTTTATTGTCCGCAAAAAAGGCGCGCTTAGGAAACTGATTAAAACCGCGTCGGAAATAAACGAGATGGCCTTTATGGAAGAGGGCGAAGTGGAAGAAATTTTAGACTCGGCCGAGCAAAAATTGTTCGGGGTGTCGCAGCAGCATTTAAAGCAAAATTTTGTCTCTATTACTTCGGTTTTGCATTCCACGTTTGAGAGGATTGACGAACTGCACAGGGAAAAAGGAAAACTTCGCGGTATTGCCACAGGCTTTGTGGATTTAGACAATTTGCTTGGCGGTCTCCAAAAAAGCGATATGGTGGTGCTGGCAGCCAGGCCGTCTATGGGAAAGACTTCACTTGCTTTGGATATTGTCAGGCAGGTTGGCGTAAATGCTAAAATTCCCGTTGGTATTTTTTCTTTGGAAATGAGCAAGGACCAGCTTGTAGACAGGCTGCTTTCCTCACAGAGCGACGTAAATTTGTGGAAAATCCGCACTGGACATTTAAATGACACGGACTTTGAAAAAATCGGCCAGGCAATGGGCGAACTTAGCGAGTCCCCTATTTTTATAGACGACGCGGCAGGCAGTAATATTATGGAAATTAGAACCAAGGCCAGAAGGCTTAGCGCCGAATATGACGTCGGATTAATTGTGGTTGACTATTTGCAGCTTATGGAAGGAAGGAGCCAGGAGAACCGTGTTCAGGAAGTTTCGGAAATTTCCCGTGCTTTAAAGATTCTGGCGCGCGAACTTAATATTCCGGTTTTGGCTCTTTCCCAGCTTTCGCGCAACGTAGAAAATCGCCCTGACAAAGTACCCCAACTTGCGGACTTGCGTGAGTCCGGCAGCATTGAACAGGACGCGGACGTGGTTATGTTTATTTACCGAGAAGATATGTATAAAGGCAAAGATTCGCGAAGGCCAAACATTGCGGAAATCCACATTAAGAAGCATCGCAACGGCCCCACGGGCCAAATAGACCTGTTTTTTGACCAGGACAAGACGAGCTTTAAAAACCTGGACAAAACTTTCGACACTTCTCCGCAGACGGTTATGCAGCAGATGCCGCCGGAAGAGGCAGGTCAATCGTCAGCAGGATTAGAAGCCGTACCGGGGTTGACTTAAATTAACCTAATTATTCTAATTAACCTAAGCGACCTAAACAAGCACAAATTACTAATTTCTAAATTGAGATTTGGGATTTTTTTAGAATAATTAGAACAATTAGAATAATTAGAAATTTATAAATGGCTTCACTCCCTTTATCTTTACAAAAATTAATCAACGAGCTTTCCAAGCTTCCCGGTATCGGGCCAAAGAGCGCCCAGCGCCTGGCTTTTTATTTGCTTAAAAGAGATGACATAGACTTGGACCAATTCGCATCTGCCATTGTTAAACTTAAACAAGGCGTGGTATTTTGTTCCAATTGCCACCATATGGCGGAGACGGACCCCTGTTCTATCTGCACCGATAAAGAGCGCGATCAATCCATTGTTTGCGTGGTAGAAGAGCCGCTTGATGTTGTGGCCATAGATAAAACCGATAAATACAACGGACTGTTTCATGTTTTGGGCGGCGTACTTGCCCCGCTTGAAGGCATTGGCCCGGAAGATTTAAAAATTGATAGCCTGCTAGATAGAATTAGCAGTCAAAACATCTTGGAAGTGATAATTGCTACTAACCCATCACTTGAAGGTGAAACCACGGCTATGCATCTTTCTAAAACTATCAAGGCCGTCCATCCAACCGTCAAAATCAGCAGAATCGCCCACGGTCTCCCCATGGGCGGCGACCTTGAATACGCTGACGATATAACTTTAACCAGGGCAATGGAAGGAAGGAGAGAATATTGATCACAGACGCACAGGCAACGCAGATTCCAAAAGTAAAAAGTCATTTATTAACGCGGCAAATATTCTGTGGGAGCTAAATAGTTTCAGAACAAAAAAACTCTCCGCTAGCAGCGAAGAGCTTTAAAAGTTTGTCTATATTTTAGTAATCTCAATCTCTGTGTAGCTTTGCCTATGACCCAAAGTCTTTCTATAGCGGGACTTGGCTTTGTATTTGAATACGCGAATTTTGTCTCCCCTGCCCTGCTTTAGCGCCTTTGCCTCAACTGTCTTGCCCGTAAGGTAAGGTTTGCCAAGGTTAAAGGTTTTGCCGTCTTCGGTGAAGAGAACTTTTTCAAATTTTATTGTCTTCCCTTCTTTGACAGGAAGTTTTTCAATTTGCAGTTTGTCGCCCTGTTTGACCATGTACTGCTTGCCGCCGGTTTCTATGATAGCTATCATAACTTTTAACAAATAATTAATAACTTATAACTGGAAACTTTAGAAATTCTATCAGTTTTTAGTAATTTGGTCAACCTTGGATTTTGAGCCTTCTGCTGTATCAAACAAGTCCGGGATATGGGGGTGTTGGCGTTTATAGACTATTACTATGGCTATGGCAATTCCCACCATCAACAAAAGAAGAATTACCAGGGCTATAAGTTTGCCCAAAGACTGTAAAAACACTGCTGTAAAGCCAAAAAGTGCGCTAATGGCGTATAGAGCAAGTACGGCCTTGCGGTGCGTGAGGCCGATATCCAGTAATCTATAATGGAGGTGTTTTCTGTCCCCCACAAAGGGGCTGGAGCGGTAAAAGACGCGTCTGACAATTACCCAAGCTACATCAAGTATGGGAATACCCATAACCAAAAGAGCGGTAGCGATTTTAGCTCCTAAAATAATGGCTAAAATACCGAGGCCAAAGCCCGCCAGAGTGCTGCCTGATTCGCCTAAGAAAATGGACGCGGGATAAAAATTATAAATTAAAAAACCTAAAAAAGCTCCGGCAAAAATTACGGCAAGGCCGGCGGTAATTGGCTGATTAACTTTTTCGGTTAGCGAAAGCGCGAACATAGTCAAGCCGCCAATTACCGCAATGCCGGAAGTCAGGCCGTCCAGGCCGTCTAAAAATTTGGTAGTGTAAATCATACCCATCATCCACAGCCACATTATAGCAGCGGAAAATTCCAATTTCCAATTTCCAATTTTTAAAGCACTGCCAATGCTTATTGGGTCACCAAAAGGATTGGAAATAAATTTAATGCCGACTCCAATGCCGGCAAGCACGACTATTAGAGACGCAGCGGCCGGAAATAGCCAGGACAGTCTGGGAGGTAGATTAAATTTGTCGTCCAGTATTCCCCCAATTGTCAGGATTAGCCCGCCCAAAATAATGGCCCCAAAAAATTTTTGAGGAACTATATTAAAGTCAGGTTTGGCAATTAAGACGAACAGAATTATGGTAAGTGTAAAAGCCAAATAAACTCCGGCTCCGCCCAATAAAGGGGTGGGGCTGGAATGGATTTTGCGCGAAAGAATCGGTAGATCCAAAATTTTAAATTTAAGAGCTGTTTTTTTTATAAAATAAGTAAATACAGCTCCTAGAATCGCTGAAATTGAAAAATAGATTAAATTACTCATTTGTTATTGGTAATTGGTAATTTGTCATTTGCCACGGTGGCGACTTTCATTCCTTTCATTGTAAGTCCCGTATTTTCACCAAAACGCGCTTTGGGTGTAACCCAAAATTCCAAGTATCTGCCAAACATTAACCTTGTTTGGGCTTCTATGGCCGGAATGCTGCCAAAAATTACCGAAGCGAGCGGAACTAAAAACCATTGCAAATACATTGCTACGCTACGCCAGACGCTGTATTTTTTTGGCCGGGGCGGCAACAATATCAAATTTATATAAACGCTAAAAATTAAGAAAAATAAAGCTACGTTCATTAAAGTTTTGGTAATGAGCGGCAGGTTGAGCGCCACAACACTTTCGTTGAACCTGTTGCCCCCTAAAAACAGAGGGAGCCAGCCGAGGGTAGATATCATTAAACTGGCGGTTGCCCAGTTGAAGTTGCCTTCCATGTATTGAAATAGCTTATAAAGCTTGTCATAAAGCGGAGCCTTGAGTTTTAAAAGTTTGGGCACTAAATGAGGGTAGTATTCAACGTTGTAAGCCCAGCGCCGTTTTTGCTTGTATTGGTTTTTTAAAGTTTGCCAGGTGGTGGGAGCAAGGCAGGTGTCTAAAGAAATGGGAATAAAAAGCGGCACGACCCGGTAGTCACCCTTAAAGTGCAAATAACATTGCCAAAAGATAAAGCCGTCTTCGTTAACAATATCTTTTTTCCAAAAGCCCACATCTATTAATGTTTTAAGAGGCATGGTGTGGGAAGAAAAAGTCCGCAGGCGGTCGGGGCGGCTGCTTTCCGTAAATTGCCAGAAAGAATTGGAAACGGAAATTACGCGAATAAGCGCGGGGCTGTCCCAAATGTTATTGTTGTAAACGGCAATAGGCTGGTAGCTGGAGTTGTAGGGTTTTTCGGCTGTCAAAAATTCATATATAACTTTGGCAAAATATTGAGGGTGGACAATGGTGTCGCTGTCGAAGTTGGAAACTAAAACTTTTTCCACCGCGATGCCAAGCTGTTTTAAATTAGGCAAAACACTTCGCACCGCGAAACTGGCGTTAGCGCTTTTGCCTTTAATTTCTCCGGGCAAGCCGTCCGGGTGTTTGGCAATAAAAATTCTGAAAAAATCTAGAGTGTATTTTTGTTTAATTTTTTCGGCAATTATTTGCGCCTGTTCCCCCGCCCTGTCTTCGCTCGCGAGCACTAAAATAATTTTTTTTCTGGGGTATTCCGCTCCTGCCAAAGCAGAAACGGTTGAGTCCAGCACTTCAAAGCTCTCATTGACAAACGGAACTAAAATTAAGTGGTAATACCCCAAAAAGTCCAAAGACTTAACGCCTTTTTTAAGCAGAAGGACAATTTTGGCGATTTCATTTTTAAAATATTTTTTTTCCGTTTTGTCCTGCGCCGATGCGAGTTTGGTTTGCAAAAAATTGAGCATCATTGGGATATCTATAAGCTGCTCCGCGTGGCGAATCCAATGTATTTTTACGAATGACTGAAATTTTTTGTAAGCCGACCAAAGGTGGCTGGCGGTGTTTATTGCTTTTAAAACCCAGTAAAGGTCAAAACAAATAATAAACATTGCCGCCCAAATTGGTCGGTAGTAGGACAATAAAATGGCGCCGAAAAAGACCGACCAAAATTGAAGTCCCGGCAGAGTTTCCCAGAATCTTTCTTGCGATGTTCTTTTTCTGAACATAAGTATTAATTAATTCGAATTAGCAAAACTACCGCGATTAAAGTAATAATTTGAACAGCCAGGCTGGCAAATACAGTTAAAAAATTTAAAAAGCCCAGATATTTTTTTAAATTAAGGTAAAGAAGGTAATTAATAACAATAATAATTAGCGCCGAGGTGGGCAGCAGATAAATGTTAAAGCCGTTTCCGTACCATTCAACGCCGCTTAAGATGTTGTATTTAAGGGCAACGATTTCATCCTCAGGTTTGATTTTTGAAAAGATGGCAAAAAATGTTATAATATTTAATACTACAGAAAGCCCCCAAAGGAACCTGAAAGTCTTAAGGTATTGAAACAAAAATTTGAAAAAGGATTTTAACATAATTTTGCGCCGAATTACACAAATTATACAAGTTTTGGCCTGTAATTACAAGCTATTATGACTCGCACGCAAAAATTTATTTTGGCAGGCATTATTGTGCTCGCGATTTTTTTTAGATTCAATTTGCTGGGCAGTATGCCCGGCGGGCTTTTTCCCGACGAAGCAGCTAACGGTTTAGATGTGGATTTAATGTACCAGGGACAAATTGACCCTTTTTACGAGCGGGGCAACGGACGCGAAGCGCTGTTTTTTTATATGCTTTGGGGCGGGGTTCAGGTTTTGGGCAAAAGCCCACTTACTCACCACGCGGTGTCGGCTTTGGTTGGAGTTTTGTCGGTGATTTTATGTTTTGCGGTCACCCGAAGGCTGTTTTCTCCCGATTTGTCATTCCCGCGAAAGCGGGCATCTGCAAATACGGAAATGAATCCTTGGGTCGAGCCGGAGGACGGCAATAAAAAAAATCGCGCCATTTATCTTGCGTTTCTTTCTTCATTCCTTATGGCTGTGTCTAGCTGGCACACAGTGCTTTCGCGTACGGCTTTTCGCGCTAACTTAATTCCCCTGTTTGCCACTTTAACTTTTTATTTGCTCTTGGTTGCTTACCAATCGCAGACGTTTAAAAAACGCCTGTTGTTTTCCTTTTTAACAGGCGCGTCTTTTGCTTTGGGTTTTTATACTTATATTGCTTATCGCATCCTTGTTCCTATTTTAGCCGTATTGATACTCTGGCCCCTTATTGGAAAACTTAAAGAAAAACAGCTCTGGAAAACAGTTAGTAGTTATAAGTTGTTGGTTATAAGTTTCCTCATCGGTTTTGCCATTTTTTTCTATCCTTTGGGCAAGTATTTTATTGACCATCCGGGTTCGTTCGTGGGCAGGAGCGGACAGGTTAGCGTTTTTAACGAGGAATTAAACGGGGGCGATTTAATAGGTACGACCCTGGAAGTAGCAAGGTTAAGCCTTAAGGCTTATTTTATAGATGGCGATTTAAACTGGCGGCACAATGTTTCGGGTTTGGCTTTTTTGCCGCCGTTTGTGAGCCCGTTTTTTGGCGCGTCTTTAATGGTTATCACTTTTTTGGCAGCTTGGTATCTCCTTGCCCCATCTAAACGTTCTATGTGGTGGAAATACGCGGTGTTAGCCGGCTGGTTTTGGGGTATGTTATTGCCCGTTATTACCACGGCAGAAGGAATTCCTCACGGCCTTAGAGCCATTGGCACTATCCCGCCGGTGTTTATTATTTCGGCGCTTGGGCTGTATAAGTTCGGTGAATTTGTGATGTATTTGCATCGCAGACTTTGGCAAAAATATTCAATGCGCAGCGTAGGCCAGCACGTGGCGGAATTCGGGTTTAAAGTTTTGGTCGCCTGTTTCGCGGTTGCTTCTATTTTCTATTCTTACTTTTGGTATTTTAGTTATGCCTACAATAGCCCGGACAATTTTTATTCTTTCCGTTCCGATTTAACGGTTGTCAGCAACTATCTCATTGAACGATGCAATAAACAGCGTACTTATTTAATTTTAGACAAGTTCTCCGTGCAAACGCCGGATTATTTAACAAACGTTGACCCGCGCAACCCACTAAACCCCTGCAACAAGCCGTATGTTCAGGTGGACCCGGAAAATTCCTGGGAACTGGAAGGATTAACATTGCATGACGAAATAATCTTTACCCAGTCCAGCCTTTTTGACACCAAAAAATTTATGGCCTACCACCCAGAGGCTTATCTTTCGCAGGAAGTTCGGAACAAATTCCGGCAAACGGTTATGGCAATCTATAAAATTAGAAATTAGGAATAACAAATTATGAATTATGGTTTTTCCATGATTCCTGATTCTTAATTCTTAATTCAATATGAA
>Ga0210057_1003233_pt1 | contig 22594 bp, 23 predicted proteins | sample CryGeyCG2114_010_2_FD_183968 | JGI IMG/M metagenome (GOLD analysis project Ga0210057, IMG submission 183968) | Groundwater microbial communities from aquifer - Crystal Geyser CG10_big_fil_rev_8/21/14_0.10 (SPAdes) (version 2) | ecosystem: Environmental > Aquatic > Deep subsurface > Groundwater ...
CTCTGACCCGCTTCTCCCGCAGTTCCACCGCCACGGTATTGGGACTTCTTCCCAATACACCTGCTATATACCGAATGCTCTCGCCACGCTCACGAAGCGTGGCTATTTTGATGCGCTCCTCGTATGAAAGCTGCTGGTATCTCGTTCCTTTTTTCATGCACTCCATATTCCCTGATGGAGTGTCCTAGTTCAAAGGTGCCGGTGCGGATGAACTTGGGAATCCTGGCTACGAGGATTTCGTGGCAACAGTACATTCACAGGAGGTCCATCATGGACGACATCAGGAAGGGTCAGATCGCATTTCTGTTTCTGAAGCACCAACTACGCGAAAAGGGAATCCGACTCACGCCGAATTTCAAGCGCGAGATCGGGAACGAGGCGAAAGCCATCGGTATCTCCATCGAGGAAGCCACGGAGTTCGTGGAGTCCGTCGTTCGCGAGTTGGTCGAGGAAACGTTCGCGCCGAAGACCAACCAGCGCGGCTAGTCCACACGTTCCGAAAGGACGACAGGGTGAGTGCTCGTCGAGAGGACTCCTAAACGGGTAATTGCACCTCTCTCCATTCGTGGAGAAGCTGGGCAGGATAAGAACCATCCCCCTCGTTCCAAGGAACAACCCCGGGCGCATCACTTTCACGAGTGATGCGCCCTTTCTCTTTTCAGTTGAGCAAATTTCTAAATTCATATAAGATTCAAATTGGTGTTTGCTTCGCAAACTCAAATTGGTTGCCGTCAAAGAAAAACTTGAAATTGTCAGCGGAGTGGCTCCCCACCTGCATTTTTGGCGGAGACACCAATAGCAAAAAACACCTAGCCGATTGGCGGGGTTTTTTGTTTACCCCACCGCGTGGGTGAGCAAAAGAATGAGATAGCCGATGTAAAGCGCGATAAATAATGCGCCGTATCGGCGTTTCAAAACATAATCGTCGCCCATGAAGAGTGAGCCGAGGATGAGGAGGATGGCAACGAATGCGAACGCGAGGTCCGGAATAAGTGTGATGACAAACGGCACCGGACGAATAAGCGATGTGATGCCGATAATCCCCAAAAAGTCGAAAATGTTTGAACCGATGATATTACCCACCGCGATGTCGCCTCGTCCGCGCCACGCCGCGGCAAGCGATACGGTGAGTTCGGGGAGCGATGTACCTGCGCCGACAATAGTGAGCGCAATGACCGATTCACCCACTCCGAGCCATGTGGCAATTACCGATGCCCCATCCACCACCCACCGCCCTCCAAAAAACACGCCGAGAATCCCCCCAATAATGAGAAGGAGTGATGTTGTGAGCGTGAATGACGTGTAGTCCTCGTCTGGTGATTCCTCCCTTTTTTGGCGGAGCATAAACCACACCCATCCGACAAATGCGAGAAACACAATCGCCCCTTCGCCGCGCGTAACACCGGAAAAATCACCAATGAGCGGGAAAATGAGAAATGCTCCCGTGAAAAGAATTGCGAGAAGCGTGAGCATGATGTCGCGGTGAACCCACTGCGGACGAAAACGCACCGCTCCAACCACTGCAACTGCGCCGAGAATAAAGAGGGCGTTAAAAATGTTTGAGCCGATAATCGTTCCCACGCCGATTGAAGTACCCGCGACAGCGGACGCGATGTTGATGGCAAGCTCGGGTACCGATGTGCCAATACCGACAATCACAATACCAACAACCCATGGAGAGATTTTAAAAAGTCGGGCAACGGATGACGCGCCATCAACCAAAATGCGCGCACCTTTCACGAGGATGTAGAAACCGACGAGAAAAAGAATAATCGTCCACACGGCCATACACACATCATACCAAAAGTATCATGCGCGTATTAGGTATTTGGTATTAGGAATTAAGTATACGAACGGCACCGCCGCCCTATTGGAGCGGCGGTGATTTAGAAATTAGAGATTTTACTTCCCCGCTTTTCTCACGAGCGCGGCGAGGCGCTTCTTTTTTCGGCTTGCGGTGTTCTTTTTTATCACTCCGCGCTTTGCCGCTTTATCAATCGCTTTGTATGCCATGGAAAGTTTTCCCTGCGCGTCTTTTGCTTCACCCGTGCCGGCCAAATCTCGCACTTCTTTTACGGTGTCTTTCATGGCGCGGGCGCGACGCAGATTAAAAACCCGCTTGCGCGCGTCTACTCGAATTGCCTTTTTTGCCGATTTTGTAATTGCCATTGCCCAAGCACTCTAGCACCTATTCTCCTCGGTAGCAAGTGGGGCTTTCATCTTTTGTCTTTTATCTTTACACTATAAAGGTACCCCGAAGCATTTTTGCGAGGTGGAAACACCGTTTGGATGTAAAACAACACCCGTAGAGAATGCGTAGGCATCGCGCTTCGCCCACCGAGGGGTGGCCCGTTCGGCCACGCGCGATGCAAAAAACTGGATGCAAAAATGCTACGGGGTGCTCAAAGAATATATTCATTATCATTCATTATTTTTGGCATGCTTTCACACCTCACTGGCACCATTCTCTCTCACGATGCATCGTCTGTTGTGCTTGACGTTTCTGGTGTTGGCTATCGGATATTTGTGACCCCCACCATTTTGGGCGATTTTTTGTCGGGGGCGAAAGTGTCGCTCCATACGCATCTCTCTGTGCGTGAGGATTCAATGACACTCTTTGGATTTGCCACGGAGCGTGAGCTTACCTTTTTTGAAATGCTCATCACCGTACCTGGTATTGGGCCAAAGTCCGCACTCGCCGCACTTTCCCTTGCCCCCATCGACACCCTAATGAGCGCTATCGGCTCTGGCGACATCGCCTACCTCACGAAAGTGTCGGGCATCGGACCAAAAACCGCAAAAAAGATTGTGCTTGAACTGCAAGATAAAATATCTGCCGGAAGCGATGATGCGCACGCCGCGCGCCAAGACGATGCCGACGTAGTGGAGGTGCTTCGTTCGCTTGGCTATCCCTTGGATGAGGCACGCGCCGCGGTGCAGAAAGTGCCCACCGAGGTGATGGGCACGAGCGAGCGCGTAAAGGAGGCGCTGAAGGTGCTTGGTAATGGAAACTAATATGCTTGAGTCAATTTTGCGATTTTTGGAAAAGTTCATACCGAGACGACTGTATCGCATGGGTCAGCCGACATATCACTATTTGCTCGCCTTTTTGGGGGCGCTTCTATATCGGTTCCCCTCACAAAAAATCAAAATTGTTGCCGTCACCGGCACGAAGGGGAAAACGAGCGTGGTGGAGCTCGTCAACGCAATGCTTGAGGAGGCCGGGCACACCACGTCTCTTGCAAGCACGTTGCGTTTCAAGATTGCGGATGAAAGCGCGCGCAACTTGCGCAAAATGAGCGTGCCCGGCCGTTTTTTCCTTCAAAGCCATTTGCGAAAAGCCGTACGCGCCGGATGTGATTGGGCGATACTTGAGATGACGTCTGAAGCGGCAAAACAATTTCGCCACAAGTTCATATCTTTTGACGCGCTCATTTTCACCAACATCGCACCGGAACACATTGAATCGCACGGCTCATTTGAAAAATACCGCGACGCAAAACTCAAACTCGCACATGCCGTGAGCGGGTCTTCGAAGCGTCCACGCATCATTGTTGCCAATGCAAACGATGCGGTGGGGAAAAAATTCCTTTCTGTGCCCGTGGACCAAAGCGTTCCTTTTTCGCTGTCGGATGCGAAACCTTACGAGGTGCGGGAGCGTGGCGCAACCATTACTTACAAGGGTGTGAAAATAGAGACACCGCTTTCGGGAGCATTTAACATTGAAAACATACTTGCCTCGGCAACGTTTGCAACTGCGGCTGGTGTGTCCACCGAGACCGTTCGCGCGGCGGTTGAAAAATTCTCCGGCATCCCCGGGCGCGTGGAGTTTATTCAGGAAGGGCAAGATTTTTCCGTGGTGGTGGATTACGCGCATACGCCCGACTCTCTCGAGAAATTGTATGAGGCATTCGGTTACGCCAAAAAAATTTGTGTACTTGGCAACACGGGTGGCGGCAGAGATACATGGAAGCGCCCAGAGATGGCGCACATCGCCGCCGCGCATTGTGCGGAGATTATTCTCACCAATGAAGACCCCTACAACGAAGACCCCGAAAAAATTGTCCGAGAGATGGCGGAGGCGATTCCCGGAGCGCACCCCGATATCATCCTGGACCGGCGTGAGGCGATTCGTGCCGCAATTTCTCGCGCACAAACGGGCGACGCTGTTTTGATTACCGGCAAGGGCACCGACCCGTATATCATGACCGCAAACAATACCAAAATACCGTGGGACGACCGCGACGTGGCGCGTGAAGAACTACGCGCGCTGAAGCGCAATTTCTAAGCGCCGTCGCCCTAGTGGGGCGACGGCGCCGTTCGTATACTTAATTCCTAATACTAGATACTTAATACTTCATCATATCTCTGATATGATGACAGAATGGACGACATTAAATGGTTTCTTGGCGTGCTGTTTCTCCTCGGTGTCGGGGGATACCTCCTCGGTGCCGTTAACCCCGGTTCAGGCAGTTTGTTATCAAACCCGTCCGGTTTCGGCGGTGTTTATTCGCGCGCGGCAGACAAAAACCACGACGGTGTCATAGATGAGAATGAAGCAATCGCGGACGAGGTGGGCAAGGTTGAGCGTGAGCTTGAAAATATTCAGGACGAACTCCAAAAAGCGCAGGAGGCCGCGGAATCATCGCGATACCGCGGACTCGTCACCTTGCAGGCAAGCGGCGCGCGCGGTGATACGGCTGACGAAGAGTATGTCATTATCCGCGTCAGCTCACAGGCAAAAGCCCCCATTCCCATTACCGGATTTTCTCTGGAGAGTCCCGTCAATAATCGGCACGTGACGATTGGTGGCGCTGCCGCACTGCCTCGTTCGGGCGACACCAATACGGAGACACCGGTCATGATACCCCCGGGTGGCATTGCCTATATCACCACGGGACGTTCCCCCACCGGCTGGTCGTTCCGCACAAACATTTGCACCGGCTATTTTGAACAATTCCAAGATTTCCGCCCATCACTCAAAAAACAGTGTCCGCTTGCGAAAGACGAGGCCACACTCACCGTGGGAGGCGATTATCCGGACGCGTGCTTTGATTACATTGAGCGCCTTCCGCGATGCAGTATCCAAACGGGGGCAACGCCGGAAGGTATTGGCTACCGATGCGCGGAGTTTGTGACAAGTGAGCTCAACTACAATTCGTGTGTTTCCGCGCACAAAGGCGATGTTGGTTTTTATGAAAATGAGTGGCGTATCTATTTGAAACACGAGTTTGAAATCTGGCGCAACCGTCGTGAGATTATCAAACTGTTGGACCAAAACGGAAAGATTGTTGATGTCGTCACATATTAGTCGCGTGGTAGAGCGCCACGCCTGCCGCGACAGCCACGTTGAGAGATTCTTTTTTGCCTCGCATTGGAAGATAAATTATTTCGTCTGCGTCCGCGAGAACATCTTCTGGCAACCCATCCACTTCATTGCCAAAGATAAGAGCGGTGCGTTCCGGCGCGCGCCACTCCCCACAGGGAATGGCGCGCGAATCCTGCTCCACCGCAACAACACACACGCCGTCTCTGCGTAAGCGCGCAATAATGTCATGAATACCCGCCACCGATTCCCATGGCACGGTATTTTCAGCACCAAGCGCCGTTTTGGCAATATCCTTTCGACCGCGTCCAAATCGGTCAATTGGCGCAGGCGTGTACCCCGTTAGAAATATTTTATTGACACCCGCCGCATCTGCAGTACGAAAAATCGCCCCCACATTGTGGGCACTGCGTACATTGTGGAGAATGACATAGTGCAAAGGGGACATGTGATTGGTATAATAGTCGCATGCTATCACTTTTTCCAGCACTGCTCTCGTTTTCATTTTTTGCACCGCTTCTGCTTCGCATCGGCGCCGGACTCGCATTTCTTATCGTCGGCAATCGTCGAATGCGTGACCCGGTCTCGCCCGGGCCCAAATATTTGATTGCGCTTGAGTGGCTCATTGGCGCGCTTTTGATTGTGGGGCTTTTCACGCAGGGCGCGGCACTTGTGGGTATTCTTCTCATTCTCGCGCTCAAAATGTTCAAACAAGAAACGTATGGGGGGAACACGCTCGCGGGAACACTTCTTCTCTTTGTGTGTTTCTCGCTCCTTGCAACCGGCGCAGGTGCATTCGCAATCGATTTACCACTCTAGGCGATTGGAAACATTGACCTTTTTGTTGTAAGGTGTGCGTACACCGTCCATAGCTCAGCTGGTAGAGCAGCGCCCTTTTAAGGCGATGGTCCCAGGTTCGAATCCTGGTGGACGGACATGAAAACCACCAAGGAACTCTCGATTTCGTTGCGAAAAAGAGACAAAACTCTTGGTGAGATTGCTCGCCTATTGGGAAAACCAAAAACAACGATATATTTTCATATAAAAAATGTTCCACTTAGCTTGTCGAAAAAAGAGGCGGTGCGCGCTTTGTCAAAAAGGCGAATGGGGGAACTTGCCAAGGGGCGCCGGGGCAAAAGTAATAGAAAGTTTGATATGTTTTCCTGTTGGTCAGAACCAACTGTTCGGCTTGTGGCACACCTTTTATTTGATGGAAGTTTTGGAAAGTCGTCGTGCGGGTACTACAACAGAAGCTTCTTTCTTTCTGAGCGTTTTAAAAACGATATGTGTGTTTTGTATAAACATGAGCCCGCTACGTATCAAAGAGAAAGTGGTGTTATTCGTGTTGAATACTACAACGTCGCGTTAAAAAATTATCTGAAAGAAAAGTCTATAGATTTACAGAATGATATCTTCAACTTGGAAATGGATTTAAAAATTATTTTTCTGCGGGCATTTTTTGACGACGAAGGGTGTGTGGATTTTAACCTGGGCACAAAAACACGACGAGTCCGAGGTTATCAAAAAAACATCTCTGTCCTAGGTGTAGTACAAGACCTCTTGGCTGAATTCGAAATAAAGTCTGCAATCCAAGAAAAATATTGTGAAATAACCGTAACGGGTAAGGAGAATTTACTGAAGTTTCGAGAGGTTATCAATTTTTCTGGTGGTGTTTTTATGAATGGAAGTCGAAAGAATAGTCGTTGGGGCAAAGATTTGGAAAAGAGAAAAATCTTGGACATGATGATCGACTCATATCTTTCTTTGTCGTCTTAGTCCACCGACATCAACGCCGACTTCAGCAAGTACTCCGTGAAGTCGCTCCCACGTTACCGGGTGCAAGTTCATTGTGGGGTACTCCTTCGCAAGCCATGGAGTAATATCTCTCGTGCCTTTTCCATACGCGCGTTCCGCGGCAATCCAATCAACAACCATTTCGCGCACATATGTTTCTGGCATTGGAATCGGCTCTCCATCTTTTTCCCAAAAGTGCCGGTGGTGCGGATTATGCGCGTGATGATGTTTGCGGGCGGCACGAATGTCGGCATCGTACGCAACATGCCCTTTTTGAAAAAACACCTTTGTGTACCCGCGGCGCTCCACCGTCGAAAATTTTGACCAATCGTGAATAAAAAGTCGCCACAATGGAATACCGCCCATGCGCAAACCTTCTATGAGCACATACCATTTGTGTTTGAGAAACCTCCGGAAATACTTCATGTCCTTTGTGCCGCGCGAAGAAGCCATGATTCAAACTGTGCTTCAAAATCCCCCCTGCCCATGCGCACCGCATAGGGAATTTCAAGAAGCTCATAGAAGTCCTTCGCGAGCGATTCTTCGGTGTGCGTGGCGAGCGCGCGCTCCGCTTTTCGTCGCGGGAAATCTTTTATCGGCAACCCTTTTTCTTTTCCCGCTTTTAAAACCATAAGAAGCATTTTGATTTGCCACAGAAGCGTACCATGAATTTCTTCCGACGCCATGCCCTCCGCGCGGAGCGCATAGTATGTTTCAAGAGCGCGCGCGCCATTGTGTGCGCTGTACGCATCCGCGATACCAAAGGGATTTATTTTGTTTTGCGGCGCGGGCACTTTTTTTGGGGGTATGCGCACTTCCTCCACCTTCGTGGCATGTTTTTCAATCGCGCGAAACGTCTTTGCGTCTACCAATCTTTCGATAAAAATAAACACATTGTCAGATTTTGCCATATCAGAAAGCATGCCGCGCACCGCCTCTGAAAGTGCCGTGTCGCCAAGCACGCCGTCGAGTACAATAATGGCCTTGCTGAAAAAAAGTCCGCTGGTACCGATTGCGGAGCGAAGAGCGTCTTCGGTCGTGTCTTCCTGCGCCAGTTGTAACAGTGATGCATCCGGCTGTTTTTTTAAAAGTCCGGCAATAAGCGTGCGCGCCTTCGCACGAATCCTTGCCATATCCGCACCATACAAAAGATATACCATGTCAGTTTTTGTCTCGCGAAATTTTTTTCATTTCTCCCCAGCTTGGCCCCACAGACGCGTCAACAACGACCGGGACACTCCCCCGGACATTTTTTGGGAGCACGCCTTCCATGATGGCACGAGTTTTTTCCACGACTTCGTACATCTTTTCTTTTTGTATTTCAAGCACAATCTCGTCGTGAATCTGAAGCAATAAATACGCGTCACTCGAATATTCCTTTTGCAAGAGCGCAAACACCTCAACCATGGCTTTTTTCACAATGTCCGCTTGAGTACCCTGAATCGGGGCGTTAATGGCTTGGCGTTCCGCCTCGGCGCGAATATACGGTACCCGCGAGGATATACCGGAGAGCTGTCGTCGTCTGCCAAATAAGGTCTCGGTGTAGCCCTTTTTTCGCGCATCGCCCTTTGTCTTTATGATGTAGGCGGCAAGTCCGGGAAACGCTTTCATGTACCCCGCCAAAAATTCCTGCGCCTCGCTCCGCGAAAAACCGGCGGTTGCCGAGAGCGCGTTCACCCCCATGCCATAGAGAATCCCGAAGTTGATGACTTTTGCTCGGCGACGCATATCAGGCGTCACGCTTTTTTCCGCAACACCAAACACTTCCGACGCGACACGCGTATGCACGTCTTCCCCGCGCACGAACGTGTCAATTAATTTTTCGTCGCCGGAAAGTATTGCGGCGATGCGTAATTCAATTTGTGAATAGTCAAGCGACGCGAGCGTCGTGCCGGGGCTTGCAATAAATGCGTTTCTTATTTTTGCACCGCGCTCGGTACGAATCGGAATGTTTTGCAAATTCGGATTTTGTGATGCCATGCGTCCCGTCGTGCTTCCTGTTTGAATAAAATGCGTGTGCAAACGATAGTGTTTGTCCGCAAGTGATGGGAGTGGTTCCAAATACGTGGAAAGAAGTTTTTGCAGTTCCCGATACTCAAGAATCTCCGCAATGATTGGATGTGCGTCTTTAAGCTTCACGAGTTCCGACTCGCGCGTAGAGAGTTGCCCGCCCGCTGTTTTCTTTTGATTTTTTGGTTTCAGTCCAAGCGCGCTAAACAACACATCTCCGAGTTGCCGTGGTGAGTTGATGTTGAATGTTGTACCTGCGTATTCGTAAATCTTTTTTTCTTGGCGTAAAAGCTCCGCACGATATGTCTTGGTAAGCTCGCCCAGATATTTTGTGTCTAAAAGGATGCCGCGCGCTTCCATGGTTCGTAATACCGGAATGAGCGGCCGTTCAATATCTTCAAAAAGTGACAGGAGTTTTTCCTGCGCCACTTTTTTGAGAAGTTTTTCGTGCGCATCCTTGAGAGAGTCGGTGTGGGTATATTCAAACACATCCTCGGGTGATGGATTCGTGGTATCTGAATCCAAAAGCCATAAAAGAATCGCCGACTCGTCCATGAGTTGCGGGTCCTCTGCACTTTTGTCTTTTTTTATTGATGCGCCTTTTTCTTCTGCGGAAAGTTCGGGAAACATTCCGGCAAAACGAGTCGCGAGCGTGCGAAAACCAAGTTCAGAAAAAAGCACCTTGACCTTTTCATGCGACACCCTTTCCCTCCAGCTTTTCTTTGCAAATATAAAGTCAATCGGTGCATCCCTACGAATCGTGGCGAGCATTTGTGAAAACTCTGCTTCGTCCTCGTTCTCCAAAAGCAACTTTTGAATACGCGGGGTAATGCCGGCCTTTTCAAACAGCTCCGGCTTCTTTTTCAGCGTGGCATACATTTCTTTAATTCCACCAAATGTGGTAATGAGTGCTGTCGCCGTCTTTTCGCCAATTCCCTTCACTCCAATGATGTTGTCTGACGGATCACCCCGAAGCCCTTTGTAGTCGGGCAGGAGCGTCGGGCCGAAACCGAAACGTTCTTGTACCGCCTTTTCGCCATATAAAATCGTATAGTGCATTCCCTTTCGAAGGGTGTACACCTGCACGCGCGCGCCGGAGACAAGCTGGAGCGTGTCCATGTCGCCGGAAGCAATCACAATCTCGACATCTTTTGTTTTCTTCAGTTTTTCAACAATCGTGCCGAGTATATCGTCCGCTTCAAACCCTTCATGTTCATAGATGGGAATAGAGAGCGCGGAGAGAACGTCGCGCGCGCGTTCAATTTGTGCCACCAAATCGTCGTCTGTTTTTGCGCGTCCTGCCTTGTATGCTTCATACACCTCATGGCGAAGAGTTGGTTTGGGAAGGTCAAAACACGCAACGATATCGTAGGGTTTGAGCTCGGTGATAATCTTAATAAGCATTGCCACCAGTCCATACAAGGCACCCGTCGGCTCACCGCCCGATGACGCAAAATCCGGCAATGCGTGGTATGCCCGGTGCAAAATCGCGTGCGTATCGAGAAGCACGAGGCGTTTTTTTTCTTTGTTTGTTGTTTTCGGTTTACTCATATGCCGTCAATAATCCTATGTTCTTCGTCTACGAATTTAAATTTAAGCATCTGTGTCCATGGTGGCAACAGTTCTTCTACGCGCTCCGGCCATTCAAGAAAAATCAGATTGGTGGGTACGGTGAGCAGTTCTTCAAAACCGAGGTGGCGAAGTTCGTCTGCGTCATCCAGTCGGTATGCGTCGATGTGAACAATCTTTGAAAATGGACCGCTTGTTGGTGTGTAGCGTTTTTCAATTACAAATGTGGGACTTTGCGCGCGTTCCGGCGCGCCGAAATAGTGCGCCGCATCTTGCACAAACGTGGTTTTACTGGCACCGAGATCGCCCCGAAGCGCAATGAGTGTTGCGTGATTTGTCGCGGGATGAAGTCCCGCGACAAACTCTTCCGCCATGCCCTTAAACGCGTCTCGTGAAAGCTTCATGCTCGCCATTGTAGCATTTTTCCCACTTTCGGCTGGTTCCCCCTCTCCCCGCGCGGTATTATGGGGGCAATGCTCAAATTCAATGAGGATAAGCAAAAACAAAAAGTGCGCCAGCTTCGAGAGCGCGAGGAGGAAGAGCTGGTGCGCATTCTCGCGGACAAATATGGTGTTGAGTACGCTGATTTGACAAGCGTCGCGATTGATACTGACGCGCTTCGTATTCTCCCGGAAACAGATTCCCGTGCCGCACAGGTGGCGCTCTTTGCGGCATCACAAAAGAAGGTGTCACTCGCGGCGCGCCTTCCCGAAAGCAAGGAAACAAAGTCGGTGATTGTGTCCTTGGAGGAACGTGGCTTTATCCCAACCATATTTATTGTCTCTACGCGCAGTTTGGCATTCGCGTGGGACCGCTACAAAGATATTGTCGCCGCGTCCGGCACCTCGCACGGGCTTTTGGATATTGGCAACGATGAAATTGAAATGCTTGTCTCGCGCATCCGCACCATTGATGATGCGGTGCGGAGCATTGAAGAAGTTTTGAAATTGAAAAAAACGTCCCGCGTATCACGCGTGGTGGAAGTGTTTCTCGCGGCGGCACTCGCCGTCGGCGCATCGGATGTGCACATTGAGCCGGAAGAAAAATCCGTGCGTCTTCGTTTTCGTCTTGATGGCATTTTGATGGATGTCGTGTCGTTTGATAACGAGACATTTCGTTTGTTGTTGTCGAGAATCAAACTGTTGTCCGGATTGAAATTAAATATTCACGAAGAACCGCAGGACGGGCGTTTCAGTATCCGCATGCGCGACAAGGATATTGAAATTCGCACATCAACGCTGCCTGATGAAAATGGCGAGTCGGTGGTAATGCGTCTTTTGGACCCGTCTTCAATTCGTGTGTCCATTGAGGATTTGGGCATTCACCCACAGCTTTTGAAGGTTATTGAACGCGAACTCCAAAAACCAAACGGTATGATTCTCACCACCGGCCCCACAGGAAGTGGTAAAACCACGACTCTCTATGCGTTTTTGCGCCGCGTGCACAAACCGGAAATTAAAATTATTACCATTGAAGACCCGATTGAATACCATCTGCCGGGCATTGTGCAAACACAGACCGACGAGGGCAAGGATTATACGTTTGCTTCAGGGCTCCGCGCCGCGCTTCGCCAAGACCCCGACATCATGATGGTGGGTGAAATTCGTGACCGCGAGACAGCGGAAATTGCCATGAATGCGGCACTCACCGGACACCTTGTTTTCTCAACCCTTCACACCAACAATGCCGCCGGCGCGTTTCCGCGCCTGATTGACCTTGGGGTAAATTCAAACCTCATGGGCTCGGCAATCAACCTCGTGCTTGCACAGCGCCTTGTTCGCCGCCTCGCCCCCGAATACAGCAAGAAGGTTCCTATTCCCGAAAATAAAAAACAGCTCGTGGCAGACATGCTCGCGCGCCTTCCTGATACGATACAAAAACCGCAAACCGAATACATGTGGGATGTTGACACCGAGCTTGCCGGACACGAAACGGGTTATCGTGGCCGTGTGGGTGTGTATGAAGGCATTCTTGTCGATGACGCAGTTGACAATGCGGTACGGACCGGGGGAAGCGATCGAGACATCATCGCCGCCGCCGCGCCCCAAAAAATACTCTCGATGCGCGACGACGGTATTTTAAAAGTGTTGAGCGGCATTACCACATTTGATGAGCTTGCGCGCGTGGTCAATGTGTCGTAGTGCACAACGCGTGATATAAAACAGAACACTCGCCCTGTACAGTTGTTGTGGCCCGCGCGGCACGCTAGTATACAAAAAGAAAACGCGCAGAGCTCTAAGTAGCTGTTGGTGTCGGGTTTCCTTTGAGGAGTATTTCAGCGAACCCGTACAGGGAACCAAAGTATCCTTAAGAAAGACCCGCACGTCCCGTAAGACGTAACGGCTACTTAGAGCTCTACGCGCCACATTGGCGTATAGCTGTGCTAAGATACTAGCACAATCAAAACATTATGTCAAGCTCCCACACACCACCTGAGTTTTTGACCGGAGACGGTGTGTTTCTCGACCACACCTTACGCCCCACCTCATGGGATGCCTACATCGGACAGGAACAAATAAAAGAAAACCTTAAAATCCTTCTCTCGGCGGCCCGCGAACGCGGACACATGCCCGAACACGTTCTCTTGTATGGTCCGCCGGGTCTTGGGAAGACCACGTTGGCACACCTTATCGCCGGGGAACTTGGGGGGAAGATAAAGATAACGTCCGGTCCCGCCATTGAGCGCGTGGGTGACCTGGCGAGCATTCTTACCAACCTTTCTGCGGGAGAAGTACTCTTTATTGACGAGATTCATCGTCTCAACAAAACTATTGAGGAGGCGCTCTACCCCGCCATGGAGTCCGGCCGACTTGATATTATTATCGGCAAGGGGCCGTCAGCGCGCACCGTCCAGCTTGAGCTTCCGCCATTTACTCTTGTTGCGGCCACAACTCGCGTGGGGCTCCTCTCGTCTCCGCTTCGCTCACGATTTTCCGGTGGTGTATTCCGATTGGACTTTTACACCGAAAATCATATTGAGGAAATCATTCGTCGTTCTGCAGAGATGCTTTCCATAAAACCCGATACCGCATCCTTGGTGGAAATCGCAAGGCGGAGTCGTTTTACGCCACGCACCGCAAATTATCTTTTGAAGCGGTGTCGCGATTTTGCACAGATTCAGAAAAAGAATTTGGATGCTCCGCTTGTGGGAGAGGCGCTGACGCTCCTTGGTGTTGACGAGCGTGGGCTTACCCCCGCCGACCGATCAATTCTCGCCACCATCATTCAAAAGTTTGGTGGAGGGCCTGTGGGTGTCGGCACCGTTGCCGCGGCGACCGGTGAGGAAGCCGGTACCGTTGAAGAAGTGTACGAACCGTATTTAATGCAAATTGGGTTTTTGGAGCGCACCTCGCGCGGGCGTATCGCCACCGAGCATGCGTACGCTCATCTGAAAGAGACCCTGAACACCCTTCTTTAAAAAATATGTCCGGACATAATAAATGGTCAAAAATAAAACACAAGAAAGCCGCCTCCGATGCTGAAAAAAGCAAGGTATTTGCAAAGTTGGTAAAGCTTATAAAGGTTGAGGCGCGGCTTGCGAACGGGGATGAAAATACTCCCGGACTCCGTGCTGCTGTTGAGAAGGCGCGGGGGGCAAATATGCCGAAAGACACTATTGCGCGGGGCATACAAAGTGCTGTGGATTCAAAAGCCGACGAGCGCGTCATATTTGAAACCTATGGACCCGGCGGGGCCGCCGTGGTGATTGTCGGCCTCACCGACAATACCAACCGCACAACCGCGGAAATCAAACACTTACTTTCAAAAAACGGGTTTGAACTGGCAACGCCGGGAAGCGCGCTGTGGGCATTTAAAAAAACAGATGACGGGTTTGAACCCACAAGTGTGGTCTCGCTTTCGGATGCGGACGGAGAACGTATGGGTGTGCTGATAGAAATTTTTGAAAATCACGATGACGTGCAAGATGTTTACACAAATGCGGTATGAGAGTTCTTGGTATTGACCCGGGATACGATCGGTGCGGAGTAGCAATTGTTGCGACATCTTCAAATCCTGCACACGACGCGGTCGTTTTATTTTCAACGTGCATTGAAACGGATAGGGGGGCATCGTTTGACGAGCGCTTATTTGCGGTGGTTGTCGGTATTGAAAAAAGCATTGTGGCACACTCGCCCACCCACTGCGTGCTCGAGGGATTGTTTTTCAGTGCAAATAAAACAACCGCACTGAAGGTTGCCGAGGTGCGCGGCGCACTCCGTGTTCTCGCGCGACAACACAATCTTCCCGTCCACGAATATTCTCCCGCGGAGATAAAAATGGCGCTCACCGGAAGTGGCAATGCCACAAAAGATGTTGTTGCCCGAATGGTGCGTATGCGCAGTGACGTCGGCGAACGAAGCGCTCGAGACGATGAATTTGATGCCTTGGCCATCGCGATCACCGGCCTGGTATCTTTGGGCGCTTCGCGCCGCTAGTCGCGGGTTTTCCACAGTATTTCTTGGGGGGTCTTGCAAAGAAAAGTCGCTTTGTGTATAACAATCTGGCGTTTGGATTACACCAAAGGCGTGGGCGCCCACGAGCACACCTAAACCGGTCGGCTTCGGCGGCGAAAAACCATTATTTTTATTTAGAAATAGCACTATATCCAAAATATGCCAGAAGCACATTTGGACATTCTTCAGGACCCCTTCCTCATGTCGGAAGATGAGGAGGAAATGGATGATTTCGGGTTGGGAGACGAGGAGGAGGAAGAGGGAGACGAGATTAAGGAGGGGGAGGAAGAGGAGGAAGAGGGAGACGAGATGTAAACAAAAACCCCGCCAGTCGGCGGGGTTTTTGTTTACAAAAGTTCTATTTTTAAAAACCGATGCTTGCCAATTTTAAGTGTGACTGTCTTTCTCACCAACTCCGTGTGGCTGTTCAGCACGCTTCCATCAAACATGTCTTTCACGGCGGCGTCCGTCACCAGCCGTCGCCATTCGGATTTTGACGAAACAATACCCGAAGCAACCACCACGTCGGCGAGCGCATCGCCAATTTTCGCAGACACTTTTGGTATACGCTCCGGCACCTCCCCTTTTTGAAATGCCGACACGAAGGCCTGTTGTGCCCTATTTGCTTTCTCTTTTCCATGGAGCTGGAGCGTCACTTCATACGCAAGACGTTCTTTAAATTGTTTGGGGTTCTCTGTGTGTAGTGCTTTCTCTATCTCTTTAATATCTTCATCTGGTGTGTCGGTAAGATATATGAGTCCGGGAATAATTACCGCATCGCCAAGCGACATAATTTTCCCATACAGGTTTTCGGGCGTATCAAGAAGCCCGATGACATTACCCTCTGATTTTCCAATCTTTTTCCCCGATGCGTCGGTGAGAAGTGGTGTTGTGAGCACGAATTTTTCTTTCTCCTTGTAGCGCTTCAAGAGTGTGCGCCCCACCAACATATTGAAGGTCTGGTCGGTTGCACCGATCTCCAAATCCACTTCCATAGCAACAGAGTCATACCCCTGAAGGAGGGGGTAGAGAAATTCACGTAGGTTCACACTTTCCCCTTTTTCGATTCGTCGTTCAAAAATATCCCGCTCCGAGAGTTGTTGGAGGGTGAAGTTGCTCGCGATATCAAGCACATCGGTAAGGGTAAGCTTGTTGAGCCATTCTCCATTAAATTTTATTTGTACCGGATTATCGCCCGAAAAATTGAGAATTTTTCCCGCCTGTTCTTTATATTTTTTTGCATTCGCGAGCAGTTCTTTGTGTGTAAAGAAAGTCGTGCGCCCCGCCATTTTCCCCGAGGGGTCACCCGCCTGTCCCGTGCCGTCTCCGATGAGAAAGATAACCTCGTGACCTAAATCTTGAAATTGTTTGAGTTTCCGCAACCCCACCATATGTCCTATGTGCAAATTAGTCCCTGTCGGATCAAAACCTTGGTAGAGTCGTATGCGTTTTCCGCTTGTCAAAAGTTTAATGAGGTCGTCTGTGTTTGGGAGCACCTCTGCGACGCCGCGTGTAACCACGTGACGCACCGCGTCAATGCCGGTGTTAATTTTTGGTCTTCTTTTCCAAAACATACCGCCAGTGTAGCACGCCCACCCTATGCGAGCGATGTGGCTACACGGGGGTGTTTTTTGTGGTATTGTGGCGTCATATGCGCCGATTTCGCCACCTAAAACGCGACATTGTTTTATTTATTTTTGGTGTGGGCATTCTTTGTGCCGGACTCCTTTTGGTGTGGGCGGCATCTATTCGTGTTCCCGACCTCGTCGGATTTGAAGAGCGCAAGATAGAGCAATCGACAAAGATTTACGACCGCACGGGCGAGGTACTTCTCTATGACGTACATCAAAATATTCAACGCACCGTGGTGCCGTTTGACGAAATCGCCCGCGACGTAAAAAATGCAACGGTTGCAATTGAAGACACCGAATTTTATTCACATAAAGGCGTCCGCCCTTTGGCGACACTTCGTGCGGTATTCTTGCAGCCCCTCCGCGGAAAAGGTGTGCAGGGAGGTTCTACCATTACCCAACAGGTGGTAAAAAACTCTCTTCTCACGCAGGAACAAAAAATTTCGCGTAAATTAAAAGAGTGGGTCCTTTCCATAAAACTTGAGCGTGTCTTGTCCAAAGAAGAAATACTTGCGCTTTATTTGAACGAATCGCCCTATGGAGGAAGTATTTATGGTATTGAGGAGGCGAGCCAAACATTTTTTGGAAAAGGTGCTGCCGACCTCACCCTTGCGGAGTCGGCCTACCTGGCGGCACTTCCGCAAGCTCCCACGTATTATTCTCCGTATGGAAATAATCGCGAGGCGCTTGATGCGAGAAAAAATCTCGTATTGCGACGAATGGTTGATAGTGGGTTTATTACCAATGAGGAGTATGAGGAAGCAAAAACAACCGAGGTTGATTTTCAACCGCGCGCCGAGCAAGGAATCCGAGCTCCGCATTTTGTTATTTATGTGCGTGAATATTTGGAGCAAAAGTATGGACAAAAAGTCATTGAAGAGCGTGGTTTGCGCGTTATTACAACCCTAGATAGCGACCTTCAGGAAAAGGCCGAGGAGATTGTGGAGCGAAACGCGCTGTTGAATAAAGAAAAATTCGACGCTGAAAACGCGGCTCTGACCGCCGTTGACCCAAAAACAGGGCAGATTTTGGTTATGGTTGGTTCCCGAAATTATTTCGATGAAGATATTGATGGGAACTACAACGTGTCTACCGGAAAGCGTCAGCCGGGTTCGGCGTTCAAGCCGTTTGTATACGCAACCGCCTTTAAGGGCGGATACACCCCCGACACGGTCGTATTTGACCTTAAAACACAATTTTCAACACTCTGTGCACCAACAAACTTTTCGGAAGATGCCCCCTGTTATTCACCGAATAATTATGACAGTGTCTTTCGTGGCCCAATAACGCTTAGAGACGCCCTTGCACAGTCGGTGAACGTCCCCGCGGTTAAGGTCCTCTATTTGACGGGAATCAACGCGGCACTGCGCACCGCCTGTGATATGGGGCTCACCACGCTCGCCGACAGTGAACGATATGGGCTTACGCTCGTGCTTGGTGGCGGTGAGGTATCTCTTTTGGAGATGACTGGCGCATACGGTGTTTTTGCAAACAATGGCATTCGCCACACTCTCACGCCAATTCTGCGTATTGAAGACGGCGACGGAAATATTCTTGAGTCATTCTCTGATAAGCCGCGACGGGTCATTGATGAGTCCGTGGCACTTCAAATTTCAGATGTGTTGTCAGATAATGTTGCGCGTACGCCCGCGTTTGGCGCAAACTCATATCTCTATTTCCCCGGACGCGATGTCGCGGTAAAAACCGGTACCACAAACGACTATCGAGATGCGTGGATTCTCGGATACACACCATCAATTTCAGCTGGTGCGTGGGCGGGAAACAACGACAACCGCTCGATGGATAAAAAAGTTGCCGGATTTATTATTGCTCCACTGTGGAACGAGTTTATGTCGACAGCACTTGCAAAATACCCATCAGAATCCTTCCCCCCCGCGCCACCTGTTGACCAAAGTATCAAACCGATTCTCCGTGGAGTGTGGCGGGGAAATGAAACGTATGTCGTTGACACCGTTTCCGGCGGACTTGCAACGTCTTATACACCACAAGAAACGCGTGAGGAGCGCGTGGTGACCAACGTACACTCAATCCTCCAGTGGGTTGATACAAACAGCCCCCTCGGTGCAATTCCATTGCGACCGGAAAATGACCCGCAATACATTCGTTGGGAAAATCCCGTTCGTGTGTGGGCGGCGCTTCATGGTATTGTTGACCAAGATTCTTCCGTTATCCCCACAAATACCGATACCGTCCACACGCCGCAAAATGCACCGCGAGTTGTTCTCTCCGGACTCAAAAACTCTGCGTACACTCGCGGGGAACGAGCCGTGGTTGCTGTTGGAAGTACTGGCCCCTATCCCCTTTTGCGAGCAGAGTTTTTTGTCAACGGGACATATATTGGGCAAACCGGCACAGGTTCTTCGTCTTTTTCATTTGTTCCGGATGAGACGGGAAATGTCGGGGAAAACATTTTCACCGTTGTGGTGTATGACACCATCTATAACCGGGCTGAATCTCCTTTTTCCTTTACCATTAACTGATACTCCGTACCGTTTTTTTGTTTCCCAGTTTGGCGTTTATTTTTTGCACGAGGGCTTCTTGTTCAATAAAAATTTTTTGCTTGAGTGCCGGCGTCGCATACACGCGCACATTGTATTGGTTGAGTCGTACATCTCGGGATTTCAGAGTGCTTCCGAATCGTTCGTTGATAGCTTGTGCAACAATTTCACACACCGCATCATTCGGCGGTCGCATAGACCTATATTTTTTAAGAAGGTCTGAAAGCGGTTTTTCCATACTTTACCGGTTCATTGGCATTACCAAGTACGTAAAGAGTGCGTCGTGTATACCACGGACAACAAGCGGTTTCCCGGAACCGGACCATTTAAATACCACGCTGTCCGATGTACCCAATGATTGAAACACATCGCTCACGTATCGATAATTAAAACTTATGTTTACCTCATCTCCCGAGAGTGCCGCGTCAACCACCACGCTGTTTTCTCCAATATCCTGATTACTTGTTTCAAAACGAAACTCTTTGTCTTTTGGGTTCACAATCATGCGCACTTGCCCGTAGCTGTTTGCAAACACATTTGCCGCCTTGAGTGCTTGTATGACATCTTGTTTCAACATAACTGCCTCCGTGGTGTGTTCTTTTGGAATGATTTGCTTATAGTCGGGGAACGAGCCGTCAATAATCCGCGTAGTGATAAAGAAGTCATCGGTGCCAAACACCGCTTGGTGTTCGGTGTAGGTAATGTCCACATCCCCGTCGTACGACTCAAGGTTTCGTACAATTTCAGAAACATTTTTAATCGGGATAAGAATTCCCGACATTTCAACCGGTTGTTCGGTTTGTATTTTCTTTTCAGCAAGACGAAATGAGTCCGTCGCAACGCAGACAATGTGCGTTCCGTCTCCATAAAGATATACGCTCGCGATTTCCTGACGGAGTGTTGTGTTTGAGCCCGCATACGAAACCGCGCGCAACCCTTCGGCAACCTTGTGTGCGCTGAGACGAACCGCGTCGCCCGAAGAAATTGTGGGAAGTATTGGGAATTCATCGTGTGGTAGTGTTTTTATCGTCGTGGTATTTCCCCCAACCTCAACAGAAATATTTTCCCCAACGGTGCGTATGTGTACCGTGTCGCCGCGATATGACGCGGTCAAGAGACCCCCCAAGACATCTGCGGGGATCGCGGCAACACCGTCACTCTCCACTCGTGTCGGTATGACCAACTCAATACCAATATCCAGATTGGTGGCGCGAATTTTAAGTACCCCTTCTCCGCTATCGGCCACAAGAAGGAGAGCGCGCAGTACGGGAAGTGAGAGATTTCGTCCGGTCATTTTCCCCGCACGGAGAACCGCGTCGGTTAATTTTTCTTTTGGGATATACACATTCATTGTGGTGGAAGTTGTTAAGGTGTTTGTTAAATAAATTATTGTTATTACTATAGACGGGACATCGGGGAAAAATGAGTTTTACGGTCTCTTTGTTTGGGTAAAAGTGTTTTTATAATGTGTATAGCGTGTGAACGGTTTGTGGGTAACATTGTGATAACTGCGGGCGTGATGATGGTGGTAGTGTATTTTTTTGAAAAAACATATTCGTAATGCACGGTATATACAAAATAATACACACCTTTTAAACACCTACTGCATAATTAAACGAATCTGATGAATTTCTTGTGCAAGTTCCGTGTCCACCTCAAGCTCTTTCTTAATTTTTTCAAACGAGTGAATGACGGTTGTGTGGTCGCGTTTTCCTAACTTTGAACCAATTGTCGGGTACGGCAAACTAAAATCTTCTCGGAGAAGGTACATAATCACCTGACGGGGCTTCACCACCTCCTTCTTTCGTGTTTTTTTATAAATAAGGTCTTTGGGAATGGTGTAAAAATCAGAAACAATGGTGACAACGTCTTCAATTGGAATCATCTTTTTCGGCTTAATACTGTTTTTGATGACCTCACGAACTTCATTAACCGACAATTCTTTGTTTTTGAGCTGTGCCTGACACACAATGGCGTTCAACGCACCCTCAAGCTCGCGAATATTTCCATCAACGGATGTCGCGAGATACTCCACCACCTCGTCGGTAAGAGTAAATGAGTTTTTTATGAGCTTATTTTTAATAATTGCAATACGAGACTCGGTGTCCGGAGCAGGAATGTCAACGGTCATACCGGCACTAAACCTTGATTTTAAGCGCTCTTCAAGGCCCGGAATGTAGTTTGGGTGCTGGTCGGAAGAAAAGACAATTTGTTTGTTGTTGTCGTAGAGAGTGTTAAACAAATGGAACATTTCTTCCTGCGCCTTTTGTTTGTTAGCCATAAACTGAATGTCATCCATAATAAACACATCATATTTTCGATACCGGTCTTTAAATGACGCCATACCTTTTGATTGAATTGCCGTCACCAAATCCTGCGTGAATTTTTCACACGTCACATAAAACACTTTCTTTGACGGGTGCCCATCTTTCACCTTATTACCAATTGCTTGGATGAGGTGCGTTTTTCCATGCCCCGTATGTCCATGAACAAACAGCGGATTATACCGCCTTCCCAACTCTTGCAGTGTGCCGAGCGCCGCGGCATATGCCAACTCATTAAACGAACCAACAACAAACGACTCAAAAGTATATCGCGGATTCAAATTGTCTTCCTTGTTTATGTACAAGTCGTCAAGCCCCAAACTATCCGCGGAATGATTAAAAATGGGGCGTTCTTTCTCGGGAGCGTCTTTTTTATCCTTCCCAACCACAAACGAAACAGAACGAATTGAAGATTCTTTTTCACGCAGAATGCGTAAAATCATTTTTTGATATTTTTCCGCTACCCAATCCCGCGCGAATTGGCTTGAGAGCGCCACAAACACCGTTCCGTCTTCTTCGCGTGTAATATAGCTACCCTTCACCCACGTACTAAAAGACGCCGGCGAGAGTTCAAGTTCAATATCAGCAAGAACGTCGCGCCACAGAGATTCATAGGTGTGTGTTTGTGGGGGCATGGTGTTGGTGTCGCCCCAGTATACCGCAGGCGACTCAACCGGAAACTTGTGCTAGAATCAAAGATATGTTAATTACATGTGTATAACTCAAAAATATGTCACAAACATTTAATCCAAAAAATAGACGACGGGCCAAAACACACGGTTTTCGTGCGCGGGCGCACACCACAGGAGGGCGAGCGGTTGTTCGTGCCCGTCGTGCCAAGGGGCGCAAGCGGGTGGCCGGATAATCAAGCGAGCGTGTATGCCGCCAAAAATGAATCGGTTGAGCCATAAAATGGCGGCAATGGTCGCCATGAGGGGTCAGGCATACCGAACGCCGTGGGCAACCC
>Ga0210057_1003237_pt1 | contig 22581 bp, 18 predicted proteins | sample CryGeyCG2114_010_2_FD_183968 | JGI IMG/M metagenome (GOLD analysis project Ga0210057, IMG submission 183968) | Groundwater microbial communities from aquifer - Crystal Geyser CG10_big_fil_rev_8/21/14_0.10 (SPAdes) (version 2) | ecosystem: Environmental > Aquatic > Deep subsurface > Groundwater ...
TTGATAATACCTGGAGGAATTTAAAATGAGTTTGAAAAGTATATTAAAAATAATTACATTAACATCTGCGATAGGATTTTCTGTTTATGGATGTAGTGATAATGAATTTAATGATAAATATAAAGACGTTGCATTTTATTTTGGTTCAGGAAAATTAATTAATGATAAATTTATTAAATTCTCCAAATTTTATAATGTAGGGGAAGGTATTTCTATTTAGAAGTAATAGATAAAAATGGTAAAATCTTATATAAAGATAAAGGTTGTGATGGTATTTTAGATGAGGTTAGGATTATTACAGCCGAGGATGAAATTGAAAAAGGATATATCAATGATGAATTTGGAAAACCTGTTTTAGAATTAGCTCAAAAACAATATGAGGAATATCTTAAACAAATGTTGGAATACGAACAAGAAAAAGAGCGAAAAGAGTTAGAACAAAAGTAAAAAGAAGGTTTAGAATTACTTACACAATAAAATAGAGAATTAAAATGATCTCAGATGGAGAAACAAGTGGAAGAAGTAGTGGGAAAATAGTGCTCCCTTATAATTTTAATAATCTTAATGAAAAAACTTTTGAATTTGGAGGAATCCAATTTAAATATAACCCGCAAAAACCAAAAAGAGTATTTCAAATTAGGGGTGAAGAAATTCAATTAATCAGAGCATTTCCAACCAAATCTACTCCAAATAAAGGTTATTTTTTAAAAGTTAGTAAAAATGAAGAAAGATTATATGTTCCTTATAACTCCATCTATGTGCTTAACAACAAAATAGAAAAGATGCCACCACATGAACTAGAATCAATGTTAAATTCCTTTAATTTAAATGAAGATGAATTAGCAAAAGTTTTACTTGTAGTAAGCAATCTTAATCAAAATCTTTAAAAACGACTCATTCTTATTATTCATATGCATAATGTAGCAGAATCATTAAGCCAGTCAGAAAGGAAAATATTCCCTTTAATAAAAAACAATATTTCTTTTAAGGAACTAGTTAAATCCTCTGGACTGCAGGAAGTAGAAATCATGAGAGCCTTGCAATGGTTGGAAAATAAAAATGTAATAAAATTGAATAAAAGTCTTGAAGAAGGGATTTTTTTGGATAAAAATGGGGAAAAATACCTTAAAGAGGGGTTGCCGGAGTTTAAATTTTTACAATCTTTGGACAAAGAGTCAACATTGCAGGAAATAAAAGAAACTGCAGAACTGAATGACAATGAATTGAATATTTCTCTGGGAATTTTAAAGAGAAGATTGGCGATAGAGTTAAAGAAAGGAAAAGTGACAATAACAGAAAATGGAAAAAGAATCCTAAAAAAGGGAAGTTTAGAGCAGGATTTCTTAAAAAAGCTGCCTTTAGATCCAAAACATCTGACAGATGAGCAAAGATTTGCATATCATGAATTAAAAACAAGAAAAAATATAATAAAAACAGATATAATAAAGAATATAACTGTCAATCTAACGGTTTCTGGGGAAGCGCTGCAAAAGCATAAATTAGAATTGGATTTAATTGATTCGCTAACACCCCAAGTAATAAAATCAGGGGTATGGAAAAATAAAAAATTCAGGAGATATGATATAAAAATAAATGTTCCAAAAATTTATCCTGGAAAGAGACATTTTGTAAATCAGGCATTGAACTACACAAAAAGAATCTGGTTGGATATGGGCTTCAGGGAAATGACAGGCCCGATAATAAATTCTTCTTTCTGGAACTTTGATGCTTTATTCACAGCACAAGACCACCCTGTGAGAGATTTGCAGGATACTTTTTATCTGAATAGAAAAGGGAAATTACCAGATGATAAAATAGTAAGCAGAGTAAAGGCTGTTCATGAAAATGGAGGAGATACTAAAAGTAAAGGGTGGAGATACACATGGAATCCGGAAGAAGCTAAAAAATTAGTGCTGAGAACCCATACTACAGTCTTATCAGCGCAAACATTAGCAAGATTAAAAAAAGAGGAATTGCCAGCAAAGTTTTTCGCAGTGGGTAAATGTTTTAGAAATGAAACAGTGGATTATTCTCATTTATTTGAATTTAACCAGACAGAAGGCATAGTTGTGGATGAAAATGCAAATCTAAAGCATTTAATGGGTTATTTAAGAGAATTTGCAGATAAGATGGGTTTCCCGAAAGTCAGATTCAGGCCAGCATATTTCCCTTATACAGAGCCAAGTTTAGAGGGGGATGTTTATGATCCAATGCATAAAAAATGGATTGAGTTTATAGCAGCAGGGATATTCAGGCCGGAAGTTGTAAAGCCATTATTGGGAAAGGATGTTCCGGTATTGGCATGGGGTCCGGGAATAGATAGGATAATTACAACAGCTTATAATATCAAGGACATAAGGGAATTATACAAGAATGATTTAAAGCAATTAAGGGAAATGAAAAGCTGGATGAAATAATATGGAAAAACTAAACCCCTGGAGTTCAGACACAATTAAGGATTATGAAAAGGCATTCAGGGAATTTGGAATTCAGAAAATTAATGATAATCTGAAATTGAATCACCATTTGTTTAAGAGGAATATTATTCTTGCTCATAGGGATTTTGATAAAATAATAAAAAGAATAAAGGAAAAGAAGCCTTTCATTCAAATGACAGGTATCGCCTCTTCAGGAAAGCTGCATTTGGGTCATAAAGTGGATATTGATTTATTTGTATTCATGTCAAAATTCAAATCTAAGAATTATTTCTGCATAAGCGACATAGATGGTTATGTAAGCAGGGATAGAATAGTATCACTAAAACAAGCCAAGGAATATGCAGTTGAAAATCTGGCTCATGCCTTAGCACTAGGATTAAATAAGAAAGATATATATTTGCAAAGTAAAAAAGAGCCAAGGTATTACGAATTCGCATTTGAGTTGTCTAAAAAAATAACCAAAAATATGTTTGAAGCTGTTTATGGCCACTTAAATCTAGGAAAGGTATCAGCTAATTTATTGCAATATGCAGATATTTTGCATCCTCAATTAAAAGAATATGAAGGTAAGATGCCTTCTCTGACTTCAATAGGATTGGATCAGGATCCGCATGCAAAGATGGCAAGGGATTTATCAAGAAGATTAGGCTATGATTTAGAGGTTCCAAGTTTCTTATATTTCAGGCATCAGTCTGGCTTGTTAAAAGACAAGAAGATGAGTGCATCAGAGCCAGATACAGCAATATTTTTGGATGATTCAGAAGAAGAGATAAAAAGAAAAATAAACAAATCTTTTACAGGCGGGAAAGATACTTTAAAAGAGCAAAAAGAAAAAGGTGGGAATTTAGCGGTTTGTAAAGTCTATGAAATATTAATGTTCCATGATCCATCAAATACGAGCTCCAAAAAAATGGAGGGATTATGCAAAGTAGGTGCCTCTTGCAAAGATTGCAAGGAAGTCTGTATAGAATTTTTGGTTAAGATGCTGAAAGCGCATCAAGATAAACTAAAAACAACGAGAAAAGAAGCTGAAAAATTTGTTTTTGGTTAAATATATAAATCCTAATTCTAACTTAATTTTATACTCAAGAGATATCGGAACTTGAGTTTTGATTGCCGAGATCGCATAACTTGGTATTGCACCAGATTAACTAAAAGTTAAGGTGAACCTGGAAAAATTATCAAGTAAGCTGGCTCCGTTAAGGAGGTCGGGGTTCAAATCCCTGTCTCGGCGTTCTATATATATAATACTAAATAGTCTAATAGATAGAGCACAATAATCTTTAAAAAATACAGAGATATAACAATTTTATGAGGCCAACAATAGTAGCAGGTTCTTTTTATGAAAGTTCTTTCACTAAACTGGAAAATCAGATAAAAGAATTGTTTGAAAAAGGCCCTGGTTCCCTGCCAATAAAAAAAAGAGAGAAAAGCATATTCGCAGTAATAGCGCCTCATGCAGGATATTCTTTCTCAGGAAAATGCCAGGCTTGGGTTTACAAGGAACTGGCAGAGGCTAAATTCCCAGAGGTTTATGTTATTCTAGGAACAAATCACACCTCATCATATAATGTAATCAATTATGAGGATTGGGAAACCCCTTTTGGTATTATAAAAAATGCTGGAATAAATCTGAAGATAAAAGAGGATAATATGAGGCAGGAGCATTCAATAGAAGTCCAGCTGCCATTTTTACAATTCATCAATAAAGACCATTTAAAAGATATTAAAATATTGCCTGTACTAACAAATCACTACCATGAAGAATTATGTAAAAAAATAGCGGAAATAAAAAATTTTATTTTAATAGTTTCATCAGACTTCACTCATTTCGGGCCAAATTATAATTACACTCCATTTATCTACAATAAAAAAGAAAATTTATATGGCCTGGATAGAAAAGCTATTGATTTTATTTTAAAATTGGATTTGGAAGGCTTTCTTGAATACACAAAAGACAAGACAATATGTGGCAAGGGAGCAATAGCAAACATGATCAAGATTTGCCAGTTAAAGAAAAAAACAAAAGTAAGATTAGTTGATTATTATACTTCAGGGGACATAATAAAGGATTACACAAATGCAGTGGGTTATGGTGGTTTAATTGTTGAGAGTTAAATATTGCAAAAGTCTTTGGTCTAAATTCAAAGGATTGATGTTTTCCAAGAAAAAAGATCAGGTTTTAGTTCTTATTAACAAAAAAGAGACTAACACCCCAATACATATGTGGTTTGTATTTTATCCTATAGATGTTGTTTGGCTAAACTCTAAAAAAGAAGTTGTTTTCATAAAAAGAAGTTTAAGACCATTTAAATCTATAAATCCTAAAGTTAAGGCGAGATATGTTTTAGAGTTTCCAGATAATTCCACCGAAGATATTAAGTTAGGGAGTATATTAAAATTCTAAAAACAAAACTTTAAAAACCTGTAATTCTTAAAAATTAATAATGGAAATATTTACAATTGGTGGTTATTCTGAAGTTGGCAAGAATATGACTGCTATCAAGGTCAAAGATGAGATTATAATTATCGACATGGGGTTATTCCTCCCAAAATTATTAAGTGTTCAGGAGGAAGGTGACCCAAGAGACATGCCTGCAAATAAGCTGATAAAATTAGGTGTTATCCCGGATGATTCTATTTTAGAAAAAGAAAGGGACAAGGTAAAAGCAATTTTATTTGGGCATGGTCATTTAGATCACGTGGGGGCAGCTCCTTATTTAGAAAAAAGGTACAACTGCCCATTAATAGGAACCCCCTATACCTTGGAAATTTTGAAATCATTATATGAAGATAAAAAGCAAAAACCCATAAATAAAATAAAAGTCCTAAATGCTCAGTCTTCTATGAGGATAAGCAAAAATTTTGAGGTGGACTTCATTAACATAACCCACTCAACCTTGCAGGTAGTCTTGATTGCAATACATACTCCGGAAGGAACAATCTTGTACGGCAACGATTTCAAATTTGATAATCATCCTGTTTTAGGGAAGATTCCAAATTATGAATCATTAAAAAAACTTGGGAATAAGGGGGTAAAATGTTTGATATTGGATTGTTTAAATTCAAGAATTGATATGAAAACTCCTTCTGAAAAAGTGGCAAGAGAATTATTAAAGGATGTTATGCTGGGAACTTCCAATAAGGATAATGCAGTTATTGTAACAACTTTTTCAAGCCATATCTCAAGATTAAAAAGTATAATTGACTTCGGTAAAAAGATGAATAGGAAAATTGTATTTATGGGAAGATCCTTATACAAATATGTAAATCTAGCTGAAAAATTAAAATTGATTAGCTTCTCCAAGGATGTGGAAATATGCGGTTACAGAAGGTTAGTTCAAAAAAGATTAAAGGAAATAAGTAAAAACAGGGAGAAATATTTAATTGTCTGCACAGGCAATCAAGGAGAACCAAATGCTACCCTGTCAAGGATGGCAAGGGGGGAATTGCCTTTTGATTTTAAACAAAATGATGAGGTTATTTTCTCATGCAGGACAATACCCACAGCAGAAACCATGAGGAATAGGGAACTGCTTGAAAAAAATCTAAAGCAAAAAGGTGTAAGAATTTTTACAAATATACACTCCTCCGGTCATGCATCAAGGGAGGACCATAGGGATTTAATAAGCTTAACAAGGCCCAAGCATTTGATTCCAGCTCATGGTGATTTCGATATGACTTCTGGATTATTAAGTCTGGCAATAGAAATGGGTTACAAGCCAACAGAAACAGTGCATTTAATGCATGATGGAAGTGTTCTGAAAATTTAGGTTAATTTTAAATATTTTTCTGATATAATCCTTAAAATGACAGAAGGACCAATAGGTGAAGAATTTATCTCTATATCAAATCTTGCAATAGGATTACAGAATATATTAAAAAAAATTGACCTAAAAAACGAATTATTAAAATATAAGATTAGATGGAATGGAGGAAATTTATATTTCTCACCAGAATTCACAAAAAAATTTGAAGGTATCCCCTATAATCAAGCAGTAGAAAATCATTATTCTCAATTAGAACAAGAAGTTGATAGACTAGACCCAGAAAAAAAATGTCGTCATTACATAAAAAAAGGGATGATGATAATATAATTTTTTAATTAATATGTAACTCAACCACGTCTTCATCTTCTAAAACATGGTCTAAGCCGACTTGTGCACCATCGAATTTAACGCTTTTTCCCCAAACTCTAGCAAACTTAAATTTTTTTACAAAGTCTTTATGAATAACCAAGGCTAAATCCCTAACAGTGCTTCCTTTATTCAAGGCAACAGGAGGATAATCTGGATTTTTCTTTTCTACGCTTTTAGTATAAACTTTAATTAATCCCAAATTATTCCATATTTCCTCTTTCAATTCATCCAGGCTCAAGCTAAACCTAGCTTCGCCTTTAGTTCCGTAAAGTACAACTTTTTTTTCAATATCATTCTTCTTTAATTCTTCATTTAGTAAATCCAGCTGGTATTTTATGTCTCTGGTCTGGTCCAAAATATAAATAATTAAATCAAAATTTCTTACTATGCTCAAATAAAAAGCCCCTCTTTCTATATTAAAATAATTTTGAACAAGAGCAGGCAATTCAACCAATTGTATTTTAACGCCTTTATAATCCAATACCCCTACTTCAGGCTTATTTGTTGTAAATTCGTACTCGCTTATTTCAGGCTTGGCGTTTGTCAATTGGCTTAGTAATGTAGACTTGCCGGAATTGGTAATCCCCCATATGATCACACTTGCAACGCCCTCTTTTTTTAAGCTTAAGTAAGAGCCTCTTTTTTTACTTTTCTTTTCTTTTTCCAGCAGTCTTTTATATTTAGCAATTTTTTCCTTGATCTCTTTCTGTAAACCTTCAGAGGATTTATGCCTTGGCACTGTAGCCATCATATTACGAAGGGCTTTAAGTTTGGTTACAGTAGTATCAGATTCTTGAAATTCTCTCTCAGCTAATTGGTATTTTATTCCTGGGTTTACTGGCATGTAAATCTAAAAATTTAAAAATACTTAAATCTATCTTTTAAATATGCAAGACGAAGGAAGAAGAAAAAGTAAAGGGGATAAAATAGCTAAAAGAAGATTTAGAGTTTACAAAAGAGGCGGTAAAAACAGGACTTTAAATAAATGATTATTCATATCTCAAAGCATCCACTGGTTTTAGTTTAGAAGCTTTGTAAGCAGGGAAAACCCCGCTCCCCATTCCAATAATAACAGCAAAGCCTAAACCAAATAGCATTATTTTATAATCTAGTACAATTTTTAATAAGCTAAATCCGGCTTGTTGAGCTATAAAACCCACAGCATAAGCCATGCCTGTGCCTAAAATAATCCCAAAAACACCGCCTATAAAACCTATTACTCCGCTCTCAACCAAGAAAATTAGTAAAATATCGCTATTACGAGCACCCACACTTTTCATAATCCCAATTTCTTTGGTTCTTTCCAAAACAGATGTATACATGGAGTTCATTATTCCTATAGAGCCGACTAGAATAGAGATTGCTGCAATACCTACCAAGACAACCTGAATAATCCCAAGAACATTATTTATCTGTTCTAAAATATTTGCAGAAGTCATAACTTGAAAATTTTCATCATCACGGGCATTTTCCAATTTTCTTTCAACTTTCTCTTTTAAAGCCTCCATGTCCTGTCCGGGCTTAGCAGTTAAGGTGATAGCATCAACCTTATCAGGCTCGTCAAACACTTCCCTATAAGTTTCTAAATCAATATTAATCGCATTATCATCTTGGGAATTGCCTATCTCTTCTAAGATGCCTATAACCTTAAATTCATAATCATTAACTAAAATTTTATTTTTTACGCTAATAGTATCATCAAACACGTCTTTATACCCAATTCTATAGCCAATAATGGTGTTATAGGAACTGCCATCAGAAGATCTGAACATTCTTCCTTCTTCAACATCAAAGTCTACATCAGCAAAGGCTTCTGTATAATCTTCAGCAGGCATTGCTTGAATCGTTAAGAATCTCACTTGATCATGAAATTCCACTTGGGCTGTTCTGTACAACCCAGGACTCACATATTTAAATTCAGGCATTTCTTCAAGAATATCCACGTCGTCTTCAGTTAATCCTTCTGATGTGGATCCAGGACCCTGAAAGCCTTTTGGAGCTACAAACAATCTATTCGTACCCAGCATATCAAATTGCTCTTCAATAGCATACTGCATTCCTTGGGAAACAGTAATTAGAGAAATAATAGCTGCAACACCTATGACAATTCCGATAATGGTCAACCATGCTCTTAAACTTCTATGTTTAACGCTTACAACAGCGAATTTAAAATAATCTTTGATCATTCTCTCAAGAATTTCTTAAATTTTTTAGGAGTCTCCTTAATCAATCTCTTTAAGTTACTAGGCATAATAAATCTAAAGAATTTCTTGATCCACTTTAATAAAACAATGTTAAAAGCCTTGCCAAAATCTTTTTGGATCTTTCTTTCTTTCCACCAGCTATAAACAAATAGGATTAATAAGATATAAAAAATAAGTGAAACAAATCCTCCATTCTTACTTGCTAAGCCATAAGCAACAGCTTTGCCGCCTGAGTACATAGGCAGGTTCACATCATATATCTGGTTAAAAGCTTCATTATATGAATTTTTGTATTCCACTAAAACTTTCAATTGTATATCCCTGGAGCTTTTAGAATTTATTTTAAAATCAGCAGTTTCAAAATCATCTGAATTTAGATTACCTAAATAAATCCTGTCTGTGCCTATAACTTCATAATCATCACCCCCCATTAATTGTAAACTAACAAATTTTAAATCAGTAGGACCAATATTACTTATAGAAATAGTAATTTTACCTGTTCCTCCTTTGGTATAAATCTCTGTATCTTCAATATCTAACTGCAATTCAGCTTCAGAGTCAACCAAAATTCCTATAGTATAATTTTTGCTTTGTAAAACATCCATGCCGTCATAAAAAGTAAAATATAAAGGAACTTTATAAGGTTCTGATGAAGCATCAGGATCTACAATAACATTAAAACTGACAATAACCTCTTCATCAGGGGATAATTTATTAATTTTCTTTTCATTAACGGATGTTAATGGCGTAAACGGAACTTCATCCAAATCCAATTTAACTGTTATATCCCTCATCAATGTATTTGCTGTATTTTTCAGATTTATATTAATAATAGCCTCAGAACCTGGGATTAATCTGCTCGGTTCAGTAAAAATTGATGCAACAGCGACGCTTGCACTTCTTGTTTGAATTTTAATTGGGAACTCCGCAGTTACAGGATAAGCCCATTCATTTTTATAAGCTTTTATTTTTAATTTTTCAGAGCCCTCCACAGCATTATCATCAACCTTAACTTTAAACTTAACAACAAACTGTTGGTTTTGGTTTAGTTCCCCAAATTCTTTTCTTTCATTGCCGTCATAAGAGGAAAAGGGGTAATCTTCATCTAATTCAATTATTACATTTTCCATATCATTACTGCCATAATTGGTAATTTTTATCCAAATTTCAAAATAGTCCCCTGGAGTAACAGGATAAGGTTCGTATTTCAGATTTTCAAATCTAAATTGGCTTGTTTCTATATTTGGATATTCCTCGCCTGTTGAAATGTTATACTCATAAGCATAAACTAGATTAAGGGATAGCATAAACATTAATAATAAGATTAACTTCTTCATTTTGCAATCACCCCATCTTCTAATCTAACAATTCTCCCAGCATATTTGGCTAAACTCTTATTATGGGTTATCATAATAACTGTTTTTTGATATTTTTTATGTAAATTTGACAATAAATTTATGATATCCATTTCAGTTTTTGAGTCTAAATTTCCCGTCGGTTCATCAGCCAGTATTATCTCAGGATCATTAGCCAAGGCTCTTGCAATAGCAACTCTTTGTTGTTGACCACCGCTTAATTGGGATGGTCTGTGATCCATCCTTTCCTTTAAACCAACTAAATCCAACAATTCAATTGCCCTTTTTATTCTTTTCTCTTCCGGAACACCCTGAAAAGTCATAGGTAGCATGACATTTTCCAAAGCAGTTAAGCTTGGAATTAAATTAAAGCTCTGGAAAACAAAGCCAATTTTTCTACCTCTGATCTGTGCTAAATCAGATTCGGATAACTCTTGGATGTCAAATTCATCCAAATGAATTTTCCCTTTTGAGGGAATATCTAAACAGCCTATCTGGTTCAATAAAGTGCTTTTACCAGAGCCGGATTTCCCAACGATGGCAACAAACTCCCCTTCCCGTATATTTAAATTAACGCCGCGTAATGCATGAACATCCACCTCTCCTACGCGATATATTTTCTGTACATTGTCTAAATTTAATAAGATTTTCATTTTTTATCAAAAGCGTTTAATGATTTTAAATATTCTACGATAGCAGTTCTTGAGATTTCAGATTCTTTTAAACCTATCTTTTTGCATATTGCTTTTATAGTTTTATGAAGCTCATCAGTAACTTTATACCTAATATATGCCATTTTTATACATTATAATGTATTAAATAAGTATATAAATTTTTTGGTGAAATTAAAAAGAAAGTATTTAAATATGAATAAGATTAAGATTTTTATTTATGTGGGAGTGTCGGAGCGGTCAAACGAGATAGCCTCAAGAGCTATTGGCTCAGTGCCTACGCAGGTTCAAATCCTGTCTCCCACATTCTATTATGATAAAATATATAAACAACCTAGAATATAAAATCAAAAGATGAAAGAACATAAAAATTGGGTGCTGATTTTATTGGTATTAATTTTACTATCTTCAGGAATATTATATTTAAATCCTTCAATAACAGGAGAGGTTGTTTATGATTATCAAGAAAGCACAAAAACATGGAATTTAAACAATTTAAATTATAATTCAGAAGAAATAGAATTTTCAAATAATTTAAAATTAAAGTTGCAGATAGAAGACAACTCTTACACAGAAATGATAGAAAACACAGCAACAATAATTTCAGCAACAAAAAATGGGGATGATAAAACAAATAAAGTAACAGAAATTGATAATAAGAAGGTAACAGTAAATGAAAACAAGATTTTTGATATAAATTTTAACCATGAATTGAATAATGAGGATGTAATAAACTTAAGACTGCAGGAGAATGACGAAGTAATAGTTTCATTATGCAATCAGGAAAATCCAGCAGAATGTTATGCCTCCCTTAATTATCCTGGTGAGGAAGGAGATTATATTCTAACAATTCAAGATTTAGAGAATCCAGCATCCTCTTTTAACTTAAAAGTTGATGATAGAATAAAGATTAATTATATTTCAGCAACATACTACACAGAAGAGTTCCATAATATAACTAATTCATCTTATCCAGAATCTTCTTCAATACAAACAGAAGACCTAACCATCTCAGGACTGGATGTTTACGGAATTTTAACAAAAGAGGAAATTTTAAATGAACAAACAATAGATTATTTTTATTCAACAGATTCTGGGAATAGCTGGAATCAAATAGACAATTTCAATTTAAGCTCAGTAATAGAGAATCCAATAAGATTCAAGATAATTTTAAATTCAGATACAATAACCACGCCAACTTTAAATTCATTATCGCAAAATTATTTCACAAAATCTTGTACAGAGAATTGGGCATGCACAGATTGGGACCCGGAAGAATGCCCTTCAACAGAGGCTCAAACAAGAATCTGCACAGACAGTAATGAATGTGGTACAGAAAATGACAAGCCGGAAGAAGCCCAGACATGCGAATACTCTTGTGAAGAAAGATGGGAATGCACTCCATGGGGTTCATGTACATCAGAAAGCGCACAGTCTAGATTATGCACAGACACAAATAATTGCACTGGAAATAAAATAGAGATTCAAAATTGCACTTATATTAATTATTCAACAAAATATGAAATAAGAAATAGTGAAATCGTTAATATTTTACAGGATACAGTAACAGAAATTCTAACAGATAAAACAAAATTAGAGATTTTAGTGGATGATAATGTAACAAATAAAAATATCTCAATAATAGATTATAATTCTTCAGATAAAGCATTACCAGGAAAAGTTTCAGCTAAAAGATTTGTGGATATAAATGTAGATGATGAAATAGAAGACACATTGAAAAATTATATTTTAAAGGTATATTACACCGATGAGGATATTCAAGGATTAGATGAAAACTCTTTAAAAATCCATTATTACAATGAAAATATTGAAGGATGGGAAATCCTAGAATCCTATGTGAATAATACAGAGAATTATGTTTGGGCTAACCTAACCCATTTTAGCACTTATGGAATATTTGGGGATGAAGTATCTCAGCCAAGCACACAAAGTTATGGGGGGTCCTCTGGAGGAAGTAGCAGTTCAAGAATAAAAGATGCGGTAATCACACCGCAAATAAAAGAGCTGGAAGAATCACAAATAGAGGAAAAGAAAGAGGAAATCATGGAGCAAAAAAAACCAGTACCACAGGAACAAGAAGAAAAAACATTCAAAAATTTCATAACAGGACAAACCACTTTAATTAAGGATAAATTAGCAGAATTTGCTAAAAAAAATATATATCCTCTCTTGATTATTTTAGGATTAATGTTTGTTTATATAATTTTTAGGAGCATCTCTTTTTTCAAAGTAAAGGATGAAAAGAAGTTGATAATATTCGATTTCGATGGAGTCCTAGCAGACACATTTGATAAAACATATGAGGGATTTAATTACTTGGCTGAAAAATATAATTTCAAGCCATTAAAAAGCAAGGATGAGTTAAGGGATTTATACAAACAGAATATTTTCAAGTCTTTAAAGAAAATAAATATAAAACCTTCAGATATTTTAAAAATAAAGAGGGATGCATCAGAAATAGCAAATAAAGAGGTAGGGAATGTAAAGACATTTTCAGGGATAAAAAATCTGATAAAAAACCTAAAGAAATATAACTTGGCTATTATCTCCTCAAATGAGAGGGATGTGATTAAAAAATTCCTTAAGAAAAATGAAATTGACTACTTTAATTTAATATTGGACTATAAAATACAGAATAAAAAAAGAAAGCTAAGAAAAGCAATAAAACATTTCAAATTAAGAACAAAAGAAGCATTATTCATAACAGACACGGTTGGGGATGTCAAAGAGGCTAAAAAATTAAAAATAGAAATAATAGCAGTAACATGGGGTTATCATAAAAAAGAGGATTTTAAAGGATTAAATGTAAAAATAGTGGATAATCCAACAGATATTTTAAGAAACATTTAAATATAACTTTAATTTTAGATTAGTTAAGATGAAACTGATTCTAAATAAAAAGCCAAAAAACCCAATTATAATAGAAGGATTCCCTGGAATGGGATTCGTAGGAACAATAGCAACAGAATTTTTAATTGAGCATACTGGAGCAGAGAAGATAGGAACTATCAAATCGGAGGATAGTATGCCCATAACTGCAATCCATAACTCAAAATTAGTTGATCCATTGGGGATATTTTATAGCTCAAAATATAATATTATGATATTGCATTCTCTAAATCCAGTAACAAATATAGAATGGAAAATAGCAGAAATCCTAGAACAATTAGTAAAACAAGTAGGAGCTAAAGAGATTATAAGTTTAGAGGGAGTAGCATCCCCAACAGAAACATCCAATATATTTTATTATAGTAGAAAGAATAATAAAAAATTTGAAAAACTAAAGTTTAAGCCATTATCTAATGGGATAGTTCTTGGGGTAACAGCTGCGGTTTTATTAAATGACAAGATGCCTACTTCCTGCTTATTCGTCGAAACTCATTCTGCATTGCCAGACTCGAGAGGAGCAGCTAAACTAATTGAAGCTTTAGATAATTATCTTAATCTAAAAGTGGACTATAAACCATTATTGGCAAAAGCAGAGGGGTTTGAGAAAAAAATAAAGGGTTTAGCAGAATTAAGTAAACAAGCAACAACGGAAAAAGATAAAAAAGAGCAATTAAATTATTTTGGTTAAATTTGTTTTTTCTCTTTAACTTCATCCTTCATTTTAGCAACTAGATCAGGCAATCCTGTCCCTATAGGAACAGATTGATTCAGCATTACATTCTCAATTATAGAATTTAAATTATCTTCTTCGCCAATTAAGGAAGCATTAACCAGATGTTTGATTGGAGTTTCAAAACTTGCTCTTGCTAAAACACTTTCTTTTTCAGAGGTTATGCCAGACCTTGTAATGCCTTTGATAAAACCACTTGTTGTCATAACATCAGCCAAAAACATAATATGCCTAATATCAATATCCAGCCCTTGATCCTTAATAACTTCCACAGCCTCTTTCATAATAACATTTCTAGCAGCTTCTATGCCAAAAATTTCCGCTACAATAAAGGGATTATTGGTTATGGTTCTTTTTTCATCCACTCCTTCAACTTCCAAAACGTCTTTTAGATTGGAGCTTGTACCTAAAATAATAAACTCATTATCTCTCTTGACTGGTGTAACTTGTTTAAATCCTTTTATACCGCTAATCACAATATTTTTACATTTTTCCTTTATCTGGAATAAACTGCTCAAAGAGTTCTCTTTGCTATCATTTAATTTTATTTTAAGAATATCTTTGTCTATTTTTATATTAATGCCTTTAATTTTACGGGTTAAAATGTCAATTATCATAGAATCTTTAACCTTAAAATCTTTTATCCTCTTCCTATTAAGTTTGACATCAATCCTAAACATGGTTAGATTAAAAGAGAATTCTTCGGATATATCTTCCAATTTTACTTCTTTTATTAAGGCTGCTATTTTTTTAACTTTATCATCATCGGTGCCAATCCCTCTTTTCAAATAAACTTCTGTCCTTGGAGTGCTCTGTGTTTTTCTAGCATCAAATAATTCAATCAATCTCGGTAAACCTGTAGTAACAGCTACCTCAGCTACCCCGGCAAAATGGAATACATTTAATGTATTGTGTGTGATTATCCCATCAAAAGTTGTAAAAGTCTCTAATCCCGGAACGCTTAAATCATAAACATAATTCTTGTTTTTTATATATTCTATTTTAACTATTTCATCCCAAACAACATCGGAATCAAACATTCTCTTCATGATTTTTAACTCTTCATTTATATCAACATTTTTTTCTTTAGATAATTCTTCGAATAAATTAATATATTTAAACAAAGCAGTTCTCCCTATTTTTTGTCTTTTAGTAAAATTATTAATATATCTCGTAGGATAATTCAATTTCTTGGCAGTTCTATAGAATAAATCACCAAAACCAGATATCATATCATTATAATCTTGTGGTTTATCCTTCCAATAAGCCTCAGACAGTTTAGATAAGTTCACTAATGCTTCTTTTTTCTTTTTAATATCAGAGCCAATATGTTTTAAAAATAGGGGGGCATATTTATAGGGGATTAACAACCAAGATTGTCCTTTTTTATCTTTAATTTTAAAGCTAAATATTCCAAATCTTGTTAGTAATAAAGAAATGCCCTTAATTAATTCATTAGAATTAGAGGAGCATCTAATCATTTTCCTTTTAACATTAACGTTTCCGTCGCCATCAAAATAACCTCTTAATAAACCAGAAACAAATTCTTTTGATGTATTAAAAGCGAAGTCAGGAACTCTTTTTTTAGAAGAACCAGTCCCGCATGTATTTACAACAAATCTAGAGAGTAAAGTGGAGGATGTGTATAAACTTCTGCTTGCACCGAATTCCCCCGCACATTTTTTATCAACAAAGTCTAATCCTACTCCTAAAATAAAGTCCTTTGCATTCTTAATATAATCATCATCAATATTGGATATTGAAATCTGTCCATAATTAGCAAAACCCTCTGCTAGATAAGCTCCTATAAACCAGCCAGTTAAAGAATTTAACTGCAACTCAGCTTTAATTTGTTTTTTGCATTTTAATTTGCAGAGCATCCCATTATTTATAGCAATCTCTTGAGAAGGAATATCCAAATACTCGCAAACATTAATTTGAGCCGTTGGATTTTCAAGAGGTAAATTCTGAACAACGGGGATTCTATCGCCTTCAATCAAACTTCTCCCGTCAATAGGGACAATTTTATTATTTTTTCTTGTAACAAAAGAATGATTATCAGTTGCGACTATCCCTCTTCCTGATTTAGTGATTAATTTCATCAAATCTTTTTGGGTTTTATGTCTGCTGCATTCAACAACTTTTTTCCATTGCATTTTTCCATCTTGGTCAATGCTTGGGGTATAAATATCTAAATCACTTATATCAGCAATTTCTGAATTATTAAACAAAACAGAGTTATTTTCCTTCATTAATTCATCAATGAAGTTTCCAATTTCAACAATTCTTATTTTATTTTTAATCTTAATTATTAATTTCTCTTCGGAAGACAGCGACATCTGGGTGCCTGGTTCACCAAAGCTTTCCGCTGTTATTATCCCAATAGCTTCACCAGGGGAAATTTTAGAATCTTCATACTCCTTCTTTAGTCTTTTTAAAATCTTAGCAATATCCTCCTTTTTTATTTTATATTCTTTTATTAATTCATCTAATTCATTTAATATTTTCTCAGGTATATCTTGGTAATCTTTGAATAAAGGATTAGACATTTTCTATAACCTCTTTAACTATTCTTTTAATATTAATAATCCCGCCCTCGCTTTTAGAAACATCTATTTGGTCGCTGCCATAATTAAATTGAACAATTTTTCCTTCAGCATCTCTGACAGTCCCATCATATTCCACTCTTAAATCTTGTAGGGCATTAGATAATCTTCTATATAAATAACCGGATTTTGGGGTTCTTAATGCAAGATCCATAAGGGAATCTCTTCCTGTAACTGCATGAAAAAAGAATTCCCCTGGAGTTAATCCCTGTTTATAGCCATTCTTCACAAAACCTCTTGATGCAGGCACCAAACTTCCTTTTTCAAAAATGCTTAATGTCCTATTTTTATAGCCTTCTTTTATTCTAGTCCCGCTAATGGATTGTTGGCCTACAGTTGCAGACATTTGTGCTAAATTTAAAAATCCGCCAGCTCCTCCTGAAACAGCCATTAAAATAGTGGGATTTTTCTTAGTAACGCCTTCAAGGACAGCTTCACCTATTCTATCTCTTAACTGATTTAATAATCTTAAAATCATACTTTCCAATGTATTTTCAATAGTTAATCCGGGCAATGGTTCTAATTTACCTTTTTTATATTCCCCTATTAACTCATCAACTTTTTTTTCTGTATATATAATCTTCTCTTTATTTTTAGCTAATATTTCAGATGGTAAATCAGTATCAGCTATGGATGTTGTAAATCCTTTTTTCAGAAGAACTTCTAAACCAAGTTTAAAAATGGAGTTAAGAATTTCCATTCCAGCTTCATTGCCATACCGGGTATATAAACTCCTTAATAAGGTTCCATTCTCTTTGCCAATCGTTGCCTTATCAATAACTCCCTTTATCAATTTGCCTTTTTTAATGATAACTGGTTCTTTTTCTTTCGATACCCCAATAAAACTAAAATCTTTTGGTAATAAAACACTAAAAATATCTCTGCCATTAAATTCCTCCCCTTTTAATTCATCAAAATCTTTTACACCGGCAGAATATAATATCTCCACCGCTTCCTCTCTGCTAAAATTCATTTCTTTAGTCAAAATATAATTGCCAGTAACAGCATCCTGAATGCTTCCAATAACATTTAATCCGTTCTTTGGAGAAACCATCTGTGTCTGGACTTCCATTAATATTTCAGCTTCACCCATAGCCTCTTCTGTCTGAGGGATATGCAGATTCATTTCATCTCCATCAAAGTCAGCATTATAGGGAGCGCATACCCCTGGATTTAATCTAAAACTTTTTCCTGGTAACACTCTTATTTTATGACACATTATGCTCATCCTATGTAAACTTGGTTGTCTGTTAAATATAGAAATATCTCCGTCAATCAAATGCCTTTCAACAATACATCCAATATGTAATTCCTCCAATATTTGTTCCTTGGTGTCATCATTTACTCTTTTTTTCTTCCCATCCAGCATCACAACATAATTAGCTCCAGGGTATCGATTGGTCCCATTTTCAACAAATTTTTTTAGATAATTAAAGTTCCATTCAGTGACCTTCTCAGGAACAGTTAAATCCATTGCAACTTCAAGAGGAATTCCGACTTCATTAAATTTAATCATAGGATCTGGACTAATAACGCTTCTAGCAGAAAAGTTAACTCTTTTACCTGCTAGATTATGTCTAAATCTGCCTTCTTTGCTTTTTATTCTCTCTGCTAATGTTTTTAAAAGTTGACCGCTTCTATGCCTGGCAGGAGGTATCTGTGGGACTGAATTATCAAAATAAGTTGTGATGTGGTATTGAAGTAAATCCCATAAATCTTCAATGATAATTTCAGGAGCACCAGCATTTATATTCTCAAATAATCTTTGATTGATTCTAACAATGTCTCCCAGTTTATGGGTCAAGTCATCCTCGCTTCTTTCCCCGCTTTCCAAAGTTATACTTGGTCTTGCAGTAACTGGAGGAATAGGTAAATTAACCAAAACCATCCATTCAGGTCTTGCATAAATCTCATTAATTCCTAGATATTTAAGATCCTCGCCAGATATCTTTTCCAACTTTGCCCTAATTTTTATAGGATCAATTCTTTTATCATTTTCCAAAAAACTGGTTGGTTTTTCTATTTTAATGATTGATTGTTTAGTTTTACAATGAGGGCATATTTTAACTGATTTTAAATGTCTAATCAAAAGTTTAGGATTCTTTTTATAGTCTGCTAATTTTTCTTCAGTTATCAAAAGTTTATTGCATTCCCTGCAAACACTCCTCAAAATATCAAGTATCACTGTAACGTATTTAACATGGATTATTGGTCTTGCCAATTCAATGTAACCAAAATGACCGGTACATTCCTTTATTTTGCCAGAACAGGTTTTGCATCTTAACCCAGGATCAATAATGCCAAGCCTGACATCCATTAATCCTCCATCAACAGGGTATCCTTCTTTATCATAAAGTTCTGCAGTAACTATTTTAGCGCAAGCTCTTTTCTTGATTAATTTTGGGGATAACAACCCAAATATAATTTTCTCTACTTTTTTGTATATATATTCTTCCATTTTCAATATTTACTTTTTAATACTAATTTTGGGTATATGCACAATGATTTTAACTCGTCTAATAATAATTTAAATGCATAACTCATCTCAATAGCGGTTATATCTATATTCCCCCCGCATTTAGGACAGATTTTAATGCCTTTATGAATATCATTAATTGCAAGCATGCCACAACTTTCACATATGTAAATAACAGTCTGATCAGAATCAAATCTTTCTTTTAATAATAAACTGGCTCCATGAGCTACAAAACAATCCTTCTCCATCTCCCCTACTCTTAAACCACCGCCTTTGCCCCTTCCCTCAATAGGCTGTCTTGTTAATAATTGAACTCTTCCGGAAGCTCTTGAATGTAATTTATTAATAACCATATGTTTTAATTTAAGATAGTAAATATTTCCTATAAATATTTTAACATCAAATTGTTCTCCTGTCATCCCGTTATACATTGTCTCGGTGCCAGATTCTTTAAAACCCAAGCTAAAAAGCTCTTTTCTCAAATCTTCTTCTTTAGCAGAATCAAATGTAGTTCCATCTATAAAATCCCCTTTTAAAGCTCCAACTTTTCCTGCTAAAACTTCTATTAATTGATTGATAGTCATTCTGCTTGGGATGCTATGCGGGGAAAAAATAAGATCTGGTTTAATTCCATTAGCCGAAAAGGGAATATCTTCCTCTTTCATAATTGCACCAATAACTCCTTTCTGACCATGTCTACTCGCAAATTTATCTCCAACTTCAGGAATTCTCTGATGCCTCATTCTAACTTGAACTAATTTATTTCCCTCTTTATTATCCGTTATGATAACACTGTCAATGATGCCCCCTTCATTATGTTTGACTACTTCAGAACTTTCCCTCTTTGTATTTGCAGCAACGCTAAACTCATCTAATCCCCCTAAAAATCTAGGAGGGCTTGTTTTACCAATTATTACATCATCTTCAGATAACTTAGCACCTGCATATACAATGCCGTCTTTCTCCAGATATTGATAATCTTTTTCACTCCTATAACCTTTAACATCTTTATCAGGAATTCCAATTTCATCCGCCAATCCACCGGAGTATCTCAATTCTTCTGCACTATATGGTCTAAAATAAGTCGACCTTGCTAATCCCCTTTCAATAGAGCCTTTATTAAATATAATTCCATCCTCCATATTATAGCCTTTGCAGCTCATCATAGCTATAACAACATTCTGACCAGCAGGATGTTTTTCATATTTAAGAATCTCAGACATGAATGATTTAACCAAAGGCAATTGAGGATAATGCAAAATATTTACATCAGTATCCATTCTAATCAAATAATTAGTTGCATACAATCCTAAAGCTTGCTTTTGTATCTTATTTCCTCTTATTAATCTTGAAGAACTGCTAAAATTAGAATAAGGTATTAAAGAACTGCACAAGCCGAACATGGTGATTGGGCTTATTTCCAAATGAGTATGGTCTTTTGTTAGTTCCTCTTCACTTAGTGCAATAAGAGCGTCTTCTTCCTCCATTGCATCCAAATATTCAATAAATCCTTGTTTTAATAAATGATCCCAAGTTATCTCCTTATTAATTAAGTTTTTAGTTAATTCTTCAGTAAGCAAAGAAATCCCATCTTTAACAACAATGAGGGGTCTTCTAACTCTGCCTTTTGAAGTATCAATTAAAACCATGTCAAAATCAGGGTCATAAAGAACATTTAAAGAAAGAGGTAATTTATTTTCTCTTCGTTTGTCTCTGATTTCTTGAACAAATTTATTACCATCATTCACATTTCCTATAAATTTTTCATTTAAATAAACATCAACCATTTTGATTCAACCCATAGCTTTCCAATGCTTTTTTTATTTTATCTTCCCCAAGTTCTGGTTCGCTTATTTTTGACAATAAAGCTAAATTTTTTCTTAAACCAATAGGAGTACCTTCTGGAGTCTCAACAGGACACAATCTTCCAAAATGAGTTGGATGCAGAGCTCTTGCCTGAAAATTTTCTTGTGAAGTGCTTAATAAACTAACCACCCTTTGTAAATGAGACAAAGTGGCTAAATGGTCTGTTCTATCCATGTTCTGACTTATACCCTTCCTTCCTCCGACCCAAGAACCAGTAGCCATGGCACTTATTATCCTGCTCGTCAATAATTGTTCCCTTATAATTATTTTTATACTCTGAAATTTGCCTCTTTTAACTAATCTTTGGAAATTATAAAGCATATCTTGAATTAAAGAAGCCAGATTAACTCTGAATAAATCAGCCATTAAGTCTCCGCTTAATTTTAACCTTTTATTCATATAATGGTCTTTAGCAATGGGATGAACCCCCCCTCTTGCAACTATTAAAAACCTCTTGATATATTTGCATAAATTATAAGCTTTCATCATTCTATCCTCTTTTTTAGTTCCGATATGGGGCAATAGGTATTTGTCAAGCATCTCTAAAACTTTATCCTCTTTATCCTCTTGCATTTGATTAAAGCCTATTTTTTTGCTCAAATAAGTTAAAGCATCTTTTTGTTTCTTAATTTCAACAAAGCTGGATAGATTAATAAAAACACTGTCATAATTCTTTCCCTCACAAATAAAATTATTTATATCCTGATCCCTGACTAAACCAAGTGCTTTTATTACAGAAATGATTGAAACTCGTTTGAATCTAGTAAAAGAGAGGTATATTGTCCCGTCTTTCATTTGTTCAATGGTGTGGGGAATCCTATAGCTCCCTTTTTCGGAGAATATTTTAGCTGTAAATGCGCTAGGCCCTACTTTATTTTTTTCAATAAAAAATCTGTTAGATACCAAGTCCTCAACAATAATCAAAACTCTTTCATTGCCGTTTAATATGAAATAACCTCCAACATCATCTGGATCTTCATAGGATTTAACTAAACTCTCTCTATTCATCCCGCCTAAATGGCAGAATTTGGATTTAACCATGACTGGGACCTTGCCAAGCAATGTTGTGAATGACTCTCTTTCCACACCGTCGACATAGGCACTAACATCTAAATGGATTGGAACACAATAAGTCAGTTTCCTCAATCTTGCTTCAAAAGGATACACAGGTCTTGTGCTTCCATCA
>Ga0210057_1003238_pt1 | contig 22574 bp, 18 predicted proteins | sample CryGeyCG2114_010_2_FD_183968 | JGI IMG/M metagenome (GOLD analysis project Ga0210057, IMG submission 183968) | Groundwater microbial communities from aquifer - Crystal Geyser CG10_big_fil_rev_8/21/14_0.10 (SPAdes) (version 2) | ecosystem: Environmental > Aquatic > Deep subsurface > Groundwater ...
GTCAACGGCTAAATAGATGTTTAGCCGTTGCTTTTTCCCGAGTTTGATTGCATTATTCGCTCAAGCTCTTTTATCTCATCGCGTAAGATTGCGGCCGTCTCAAAATCGAGCTCTTTGACCGCTTGATTCATCTGCCCCTCTTTCTCCTTAAGTATTTTTTTAGGATTTTTCTCAAATAGCTTCTTGTCCATCTCAAGCACAGACCTTATCGTCTTCTCGTGCTGACTCTCAAGCGCTTCCGTGATGTCGTGGATTTTCTTAATGATAGTCTTAGGGGTAATCTTATGCTTCTTGTTATAAGCAATCTGTATCTTCCTTCTTCTATTCGTCTCGCCTATTGCCCTCTCCATAGAACCAGTAACCTTATCGGCATAAAGAATGACTCTTCCCGCAGAGTTTCTCGCGGCTCGTCCAATAGTCTGGACGAGGGAAGTCTCACTGCGAAGAAAACCCTCTTTGTCGGCATCAAGTATGCCGATGAAAGAAACCTCTGGCAAATCAAGCCCTTCCCTTAGCAGATTAACCCCCACCAGACAGTCAAACTTACCCTTTCTAAACTCTGTCAATATCTTTATCCTGTCTAAGGTCTTTATCTCACTATGTAAGTATTCGGCCTTAACTCCCTGCTCTTTTAGATACAGAGACAAGTCTTCCGCCATTTTCTTCGTCAATGTCGTTGCAATAGAACGCTCTCCTTTTTCAGTCGTCTTTCTCGCTTCTTCTATAAAGTCGGCAATCTGACCTTTATACTTCCCTTTTTCCATTATCGGCTTAATCTGAATACCAGGGTCAACAAGTCCAGTCGGACGGATAATCTGCTCTACGATGTTCTCGCTAACTTCCTTCTCGTAATTCCCGGGTGTAGCTGAAGTGTATATTACCTGCCCCACACGCTCTTCAAACTCTTTGAAATTAAGAGGTCTGTTATCCATAGCTGATGGGAGACGGAAGCCATATTCTACCAGAGTCTTCTTTCTAGATGCATCTCCGGCATACATACCGGCAATCTGAGGGACAGTCACATGAGACTCATCTATAATAGTCAGAAAATCCGGCTTGCCTTCTTTAGTATAAGGAAAATATGAAAGTAACGTCTCCGGAGCGGTGCCAGCCGGCACTCCTCTAAAATGACGAGAGTAATTTTCAATCCCGTTACAATAACCGATCTCTCTTATAAGGGCGATGTCATTTAATGTTCTCCTCCTTAATCTTTCAACTTCAAGCAACTTGCCCTTGCTCTCAAGATTCTTTAGATGAATTTTTAATTCTTTCTTTATAGATTCTATACCTGTCTCTCTTTTGTCCTTACTAGTGATAAAATGCTTCGCCGGAAAAAGAAAAATAGTTTTCTCTCTACTTAGGACATGACTTGAGACAGGATCTACCCTCAATATCTCACTAATAACATCCCCTGAAATTTTTACATTATACACTACCCTCTCATTTACCGGCATTATCTCTATGGAGTTACCGATAGCGCGGAATTTTCCCGGGAGCAAGTCCGCATTGGTCCTTTCAAAATAAATAGAAACTAACTTATGCAGAAAATCTTTCCGAGTAATATTATCGCCTTTTTCTATCTTCAGAAGACTCTCTTCGTATTCCTTAGGACTACCTAATCCGTAAATACAAGAAACGGAAGCGATGATAATTACATCAGGACGACTCAAGAGCGCTTGAGTAGAAGCGTGTCTGAGGCGGTCTATCTCTTCGTTGATCTGCGTTTCTTTCTCTATATAAGTATCCGTTATAGGGATATACGCTTCCGGTTGGTAATAATCATAATAAGAGACAAAATAATGCACCGCGCTCTCAGGAAAAAATTCCTCATATTCGGAAGCAAGCTGAGCGGCAAGAGTCTTATTGTGAGCAATAACCAATGTCGGCTTCTGTGCTTTCTCTATAACATTAGCTACTGTAAAAGTTTTCCCCGAGCCAGTAACACCCAAGAGTGTCTGTCTTGAAAGTCCCCTACTAAGGCCACGGTGAAGACTATCAATAGCATTAGGCTGATCGCCAGCAGGCTTGAATCTAGATTTTAATTTAAACTTATTCATAGATTGTTTCAAGCCAAGAGATAAGCTCTTTTGAGAAGCCTTCATTTCTTACTAAGATTGTGGTGCCGTGGGCTGAATTAGAGAAAAGTTTTATCTGTTTATTTAAAGAAGAGCTATTATCAAAAATCTCTTTTGCCATATCACTGGCGCACTTATCATTTGATGATCCATCTGCACTCTGATAACCACAATCATGTTCGCTACCGGAAACAAAAATCTCTTGATTATTATTTAAATTCTTAGCAAGATCTCCTCCTAGAATTCCTCGATAATTGAGGCCGGGTGAAAGTAAGATTGTGGCTTTAATAAAAGGATTTTCTTTCTGATACTGTAGTGATAAATTTGCTCCAATAGAAGCTCCCACTAGAAATATCTTTTCTTTAGACACCCCTTTTTTAATTAAAAAATCTATTGCCCCCTCCACATCTAAAATAGAATCTTGGTGTTCTCTATCACTGAATTGCACGAATCCTTCCGGCCCACCTGTTGATTCCCCGTGCCCCCTCAAATCTATGGCTAAGGAAGAAAACCCGGACTGGGCCAACTGTTTGGCAAAAACATCCCAACTCTCTTTAGTAGAAGGCATCATATGAAGCAATAAGCCGACGCCTTTTGCGCCAGAAACTTCCAGATAATTTCCAATTATTTCTTTACTGTCACTTGTCTTTAAAATTATTTTTTCCATAATCAAATGATACAGATAAAAAAGAAAAAGGGCAAAGGAAAGAAATCCTCTGCCCCTTTTTAAGTATCTTGCTTTGACGAAGGTGAAGGTGAAGGTGAAGGTGAAGCAATCTTCCAAAAAATATCCCACCTTTCTTCAAACGTAATCCTTACTCTCACGGGAGGGTCATCACCGCTAAAGAACTTTGCCTTTTCCTCTTCCAAGATTGCTATTCTTTTTTTATACTTATCAGCAACTCCTTTGGCCCAGTCATCGTCCTCCTTAGTGTATATTCCTTTCCCTTTGAGTGCCTCAACGAGTATCTTCAATATCTCACCAGGGATAACATGCTCACACTTCAAGGCGGCACATAAAATGTTAAACAAGGAGAAAAACTTGATTAAATCTTCTTCATTTATCTTGTCTATTTCCACAAAACACCTCCTTTCTATATCTTTATAGATACCATTTTATTGCGTCTTTTTGATCCACTTATAATCTTAACCTGATTTTCGGAAATTTGGAAGTGTTTTGAAAGGAGCTCTATAAGACGCTTATTGGCTTTCCCTTGTTCGGCTTTTTCCTTCACTTTCACTTCAAAGACGCCTTTGCTCCTTTCCATCACCCCTTCTTTCCTTATTCCCGGAAAAATTTTTACTTTAATCATCATAATCTGAGAGGTAAACCTGAAAAAATTTATTTAATTTAACTTTCTTCTTGTATATAGAGACGATATCTCGTCCTTTGAAGACGACATTGAGAAGTGCACCCTCCATCGTCTCTTCTGAAAAGTTTTGATCAAATATAAAATTACCCAAACTATAAGCGATAAGTCCGCCATTGTATAATTCTATCTTCTGCACCACGTGAGGATGATGCCCCACCACAATATTTGCACCCGAATCTATAGCTAATCTTGCAAACCTCTCCTGTCTTGAGTTGGGAACTGTTTCGTATTCATTTCCAAAATGAAAAGATACAACAATATAATCCACTTGGCCTTTAGCTTTCCTCACCAGCTCTTGCACAAGCTCGGTCTTAGCTAAGAGTATACCGGGATTATTATCACCAGCTTCAAACCACTTCGGCCCAATATCAGAGAAAGCTATAAATCCCACCTTGGCCCTACTTCTTTCTATAATCCTCAAATTCTCTGCATCTTTTCTATCAATACCGCCACCTACTGAAACAATACCGCTTAAATTCAACCTATTAAGTGTATCTAGAAACGCATCTTTCCCCCAATCGGCAGAATGATTATTAGCAACAGAAAGAACATCAAAACCTGTCCCCTTAAGAGATAGGGCGACAGCAGGATTCATCCTAAATGAATATAAATTACCTAAGTCCTCCCCTTTATCCGACATTGGTCCTTCCAAATTACCGAAAGTTATATCGCTTTCTGCCAAGAAATCAACATTCTCAAAGATGAAAGAGAAGTCTCCTTTACCGTTTTTATACACAGAGTTTTCTACATTACGGTCAAGCATAATATCGCCAACAAAAGTAAAAGATATATCTTTTTTATCATCCTCGTTAACTACGTCAATGGTCTCAACTAACGCAATATCATCAAAAACAGGCAAGGGAGTATTTGTCTCCACTGAAGGATATTCATTTAAATTATCTTTCTTATATGAAAGGAAGAGATTATTTAAACTCGAAGAAGCGTCGGCTAGATTTAACCTTAAGTTAATACCCGGGTTCTCTATATTCACATAGATTAACTTGGTAAACTTATAACCTAAAAATGGAAAGAATGCGCCTATATATAAAGCGACAAAAGACCAAATCAATTTTCGAAAAAATGTTTTGAAATTATTATTCATCATTAAATTTATAAAATATCTTATTGCCAAAACGCAAATCAATATAACCAATCTTATCTACATAGTCTTCTTTTATTTGGCTATCTAATATTATTCTTAAATTTTGAAATGCTTCCTCCGGATTATTCTCTTTATTCAAGAGAATATGCCACCCTAAAATTGTCTCTAAGTCATACACTCCTTCATCTCTAATAAAGATTTTATAAATTAATATATTCTTTGACGCAGTAAAATTTATAAAATCCACCAGTTTATCAAAATCATTTTTGTCTAAAGCTTGTTTCCCTTTATCAAGACCGTCAGAAGAGCTTCCTCTACGCTCATCAAAGAATTTAAGAAAGATATTCCCATAAAAGACCGGTGCTGACTTAAAGATAAATCCATCTTCATCAACAAAGGAACAATCCCCTTCCTTAAAACACCAAACAGCAAAAAGGTCCCTCTCTGACGCAGTAGTTAAAACCTTTCCCGGAAAGAAATTCTTAAAATCTATCTCTTTTATATCCGGATACTCGCTAAGTACATCTGCCTTAAGTTTTCCTTCCGGAAATATAAAGATATTATTATAAGGGAAAATACCGAGATATTTATCCACCATAACCACGGAAAACTTATTTGATAATTTATCTTTATTGTCACTAGAGATACCATTTATTTCAATCTCTTTTATCTTAAACTTAGGTATATAAAAAAATGAGACAAAAACTGAAAAAAGGCAGATGATTGCAAGAAGATACAAAGATAGCTTTAAAGTTAATCTTTTTCTTTTTATTTTCCTTGATGAAGCGAGTGCTTCTCTCCTTAGCATATACTCTATTTTCTCATAAATTGCATAATTTTAAAATAGAAGACTAATTATTGAGCTTAACTGAAAGAATCTTTGATATACCGTCAGAACCCATAGTGACACCGTATAAGATACTGGCCTGCTTCATAGTCTCACGATTATGAGTTATTACTATTAGTTGTATATTTGAAGAAAGTTCCTTTAGCATCTTTCCGTATCTAGATGAATTAGTCTCATCAAGTGCTGCGTCTGTCTCGTCTAAGACTAGAAATGGGGGTGGGTTCACTTTAGACATTGCAAACAATAAAGCTATAGAAGTTAGGGCCCTCTCTCCACCTGAAAGCATAGCCATTGTATTGATTCTTTTCTTAGGTAGATTAACCGAGATATCAATACCCCCGGCTAACTCAGGTGGATCGGCCACACCATCTTCCGACGCCAGAGTTCCCTCCTCATCTTCAATCTTCTGTTTTAACGGTTTTATTATCTCAAGCTCCGCCCTCCCCCCGCCAAACATAATAGAGAAGAGTTCGCTTAATTCGCCATTAATCTTTTCTACCCCGTCTTTAAACCCCCTTTCAATCTTTTCCTCCAACTCCTTCATCAGACCACGAAGAGATAAAATGGCATTTTTCATATCAGCAAGTTCGGTATTGAAAAATTCATCCCTCCTAGCCACTTCCTTGTATTCAACCAATATATCCTCACTAACGCTCCCTGAATCTTCCAATTTGATTCTGATTCGGCTGATATTTCTTTTTATCTGATCTCGCTCCGTGTCACCAAGAACACCTAAAGACAAATCAATCTCAATTTCACCCACTAATCTTCTTGCTTCTTCTTTTTCGTTGTCTATATCATACTTACGCGCATTTAATCTTTCCTCCTTAATGCCAAACTCCATTATTATGCTTCTGATATTATTAGCTGTCTTTTCTTTCTCATAAATTTTACGTTCAGACTCTCTGTAATCTTTCATATCTTGATCAATCTTTATCTTCATGTCCGTAATATCATCTATAAATTTCTTTTCTTCCGTATGAAGTTCATCTAGTCTCAACAATAAATCATTGTGCTTACTTTTTACCTCTGACATATTCACCCGCGAGCTTTCTTCATGATTATCAAGCCCGGACCAAAATAGATCCACCTCTTCTTTTATCCTAGAAAATTCATTTCTATCCAGATAAGATTTTATCTTATGGATAAAATCTTTAATTACATTTTTAGGGATTGTCTTACCTTCATCTTCTATAACTCTCTTTTTTTCAAACTCCATCATACCCTCATGTCGCCCTATCTCCCTCTCTAAAGAAGCGATGTCCTTACGCACGGTATTGAGACTACTTTCAACTATTGAAAATTCCTGAGGGCGACCTTCTGTTTTTTCTTTATCCTTAACCACGCTTTTAAGGGAAGTTAATTCTTCTTCAATCTTATCTAACTCTAACTGAGGCCCTAATTTCCCCTTAGACAATTCATCAAATTCTTTTTTTAGATAATTTTCTTCTCTAGATATATATTCTTTATAAAGACCGGTTAACTCTTCCCTTAGAGCGGAAGTTTTTTCATACTTCTCAACCTGACTTTTTAAAAATCTTAAATGAGGCTGGATTTCTCGACGAAGACTCTCTACCTGTTTGATATTATCCTCTGTTTTTAGAAGTTTCCTTTCACTCTCTCCTTTCTTTATCTGATAAATCTTAAGGCCGAGGGCGTCTTCAATCATACTCCGTCTCTCTTTTGGCGTAGTATTTAATATCCTATCTGCTTCCCCTTGGCTTATTATATGATGTTGAGAAGTGCCAAGTCCCGCCATACTTAAAATATCTACAATGTCTTTAAGTCTGACCTTGGACCCATTTATAGAATACTCATTGATTCCGTCACGAAATACTTTTCTTGTTATAATGACTTCTTCATAGTCTAAGGAGAAAATACCATCAGTATTATCAAAGACCAAAGTGACGCTGGCCTTTCCAAGTTTAGGAGCGGTTTGCGACCCATTAAAAATAAGGTCCTCCCCTTTCTTTCCACGGAGAACTTTAAGGGATTGTTCTCCTAAAACCCAACGCAACGCCTCAGCAACATTAGACTTACCGGAGCCATTTGGCCCCACAACACCGGAAACAGACTCACTAAATTCAAGTCTAGTTGTCCTTGCAAATGATTTAAACCCTGATAATTCTAATCTTTTTAAACGCATAAAATTACTTATACCATTCTTTCTTTTTTAACCCGTCTTCAGCCGCCTTTTGCTCAGCATCTTGTTTTGACAAACCGACACCTTCTCCCACAAGATTATCTCCTATATACACACCCACGGTAAATTCTTTAGCGTGGTCAGGACCATCCTCCTTTAGAAGCTTATAGTGGGGCGTAACACCTTCTATGTCTTGAGCCTTCTCTTGGAAAAAGCTTTTGGCATCTTTCCACAACTTCTTATCAACCATATCGTCAATATAGCCAAAAAGATTATCCGCTATAAAATCATAAGCGATATCATAACCAAGATCTAGGTATATAGCCCCGATTAAAGCTTCAAAGGTATTCGCTAAGATATACTGACGAGCCCTACCAATATCTTTTGATTCGCCTTTTGATAAGAGCAAGAACTCATTCATATCAATCTTTGAAGCGGTCTCAGAAAGAGTATTGGTATTGACTAAACCTGATCTGTAACTTGTGAGCTCACCTTCCGCCTTATCAGGATATTTATCATAGAGGTGCCTTGTTATAATAAGCTCCAAGACGGCATCACCGAGAAACTCAAGTCTTTCATTATGCTCCCCCGCTCCCGGATTTTCATTCACATAAGACCTGTGAGTAAACGCCTGTCTTAATAACTTTTTATTTTTAAAGTTGATATTTAATTTCTTTTCAAATTTTGAAAAATCCATAGACATATAAAATTACATAGCGACAGACTTGCCTGACAATATCTTTATTGATTTGGTAATGATAGGCCTAATATCATCATACATCCTTAAATTAATTACTTCTTTCGCCTCAAACCACTCTACACCATCAAGACCGCCGGAGTCAGACAACTTTAATTCCTTTTGATCCGTTTTCCCAAGAAAATAAAACACCCTCTTTTTTACTTTTCCTCTTTCGGGGTCAGAGGCAATATATGAATTTTCCCCAAGTTCATCCTCTATATCAATATCTAGACCCATCTCTTCTTTAATCTCTCTTTTTGCGCCCCCTTTTAGATCTTCATCTTTTTCAACTCTACCTTTGGAAAGTGTCCAAAAGCCAAAGACATCATGAACAAAAGCGAATATGATATTGTTGTTCTCTCTCCTATAGACAACCGCGCCAGCAAGCATATCTTCCGGAAGATTGTCAGCACTAAGACTGGGATCGTCTTTTTTATTTGTATCCCCTTTCTGCGGTTCACCCAACTCTTTATAGACCGTGCCTAAAACACCGTTTACAAAACGACTTGAAGATTCACCTCCAAAAGCCTTAGCTAACTCAATAGCTTCATTAATCGCAACTTTTGGGGGAACCTCTTTCCTATTGCCGAGTAACAACTCAAAAAGACCAAGACGAATAATATTTCTATCAACAATAGAAATTTGACTGATAGGCCATTCAGGAGCCGCTCTCTCTATAATCTTATCCAGTTTTTCTTTTTCTCTGACAATACTTAAAGATAATTTTTTAGCAAAACTCGCATCATCAATACCCGGAGCAAACTCCAAGATATCACGCTTGAGTATATCTTCAATATCCTTTTTACCATTACCATCAAAATCCCACTCAAAGAGGGCCTGAATTGCTACACTTCTTGATAAATGTCTGTTTGCCACGTTATTTGAAAAATTTTAAAAAACTATAAATCTTACTTTTGCGAAAGCTTTTCTGCACTAAGGGCCTTTTCCTCCATAGCTTTGCCTTCCTGAGACCGTAATTCACTCTCTTTGTTCTTCTTCTCTTTTTTAGTTAATCTTGCCAAAACATCTATCACCTCTTTACCTTTATAAAAACCGCAATTTTTACAAACTTTATGAGGCAATGTAGGCTCTCCACACTTTGAACAAGATAAAATACCAATTTTCTTTAAAAAGTGATGACTCCTTCTATTTCGGGTGTGCGCCCTTGTGTGTCTCATTCTGATTGACATAATTTATACAGTTTACACAAAAAGTCTTTCGATGGCAAGAGGATAGACCATTTTTCTTAATATTCTCATAATGAAGCTTTGTCCCGTAACCTTTATGTCGATCAAACCCATACTCTGGAAAATCAGCATGTATAAGCACCATTTTCTTATCTCGGCCAACTTTCGCCACAATCGAGGCCGCTGATATGGCCGGGATTTTCTCATCCCCCTTTATAATAGTCTCTTGTTTATATGATTCTGGCGCTCTTAGTAACCCATCGAGTAAGACTATGTCTGGCCTCCTTTTCATCTTTCTTAATACTCTTTTTACCCCAAGTAAAACGGCTCTCTGTATGCCAATCTTATCAATCATACTATTGCTAATCGATGAGGTGTGATATTCAAAATTATTTCTTAAAACTTGACTCCATTCTTCTCGTTTTTTCTGACTTATTTTCTTAGAATCTTTTATCCCTTTAAGCAATTTTAATTTATGCTTGTCTTTCATGTCCACCAAGACAGCACCGACAAAAACCGGCCCCGCAAGTGGACCCCGCCCCGCTTCATCTATACCTACAACATATCTCAGTTTTTTACTCATTATTTATATTTTAAAGTGAGCTTTTTGTTTTCAGTGTAAAATATAAAAATATACAAAATGACACGACCGTTACAAAATGTATACTTCTAAGAAAGACGGAATTCTTTCTTTAGCCATTTATCATTCTCTATTTTCTCTGCAATTACATATAAAATATCTTTACCTGTTTTTAGATACGACTTAAGCATGATTACAACACTCTCACATTCATAAGGATAAACCCAAACACTATTTTGAAGCTTAACAAAACCTAAATTTACTAGCTCTTTTCTTAATAAATCTCTTGACCCTCTTCTTTCCTCCTTAATATCAAAAACAATGATTCTCCATTTTTGATCCCATTTTCTAGGTTTCTTTATAACAGTCTCTCCCAATTGATATTTGAGCCATTTTTCTTTTCCTTTTTCAGTTAAACTGACAAAAATTTTTCCATTTCGATTTTTAAATTCAATGTAGCCACCAGCTTTTAATCTTTCTATGCTTTTGTTCAAATATTGCTTCTTATTATATTTTCTTTTATCTCTATCATAAAAAATATCTAAGGCTTGTAGTGCATTAGGCGCTAAAACAGCCATACTTATGAGACCTGCCAAGGCAATGGTCTTTAGAATTATTTTTGCAACTTTAATTTGCTTTTTTCTATCCACAATTTCATTATACAACAATGTATACAAAATGACACGACCGTTACAAAATGTATACATTGTTTAAGTGTTTAAGTTATTTGATGGTAAGAAAAAAAACTCATAAAAAATTAGTCTTATAAGCTTTTTAAAAGACCAAAACCTTCTATTAACATCCAACCGTATGGAAGATATTTAAGATATTTGTCAACGGTTTTATGAATATTTGTTTCTGCTATAATAAAACAATCTTATGTCATCTGAATTTGTACATCTTCATGTCCATAGTCATTACTCCTTATTAGATGGATTGGCTAAAATTGATGACCTGGTAAAAATGGCTAAAGAGTATGAAATGTCAGCTCTTGCCCTTACCGATCATGGCAATATGTATGGCGCTATTGAATTCTACAAAAAATGCAAAAAAGCCGGCATAAAACCAATTATAGGGTCGGAGGTTTATGTTGCCTTTGAATCACGCCATGACAAGAGGCCGGGTATAGATAACAAAAGGTATCATCTTGTCTTACTGGCCAAAAATGAAATAGGGTATAAAAATCTCATAAAACTGGTAACTCTCTCAAATCTTGAAGGTTATTACTATAAACCAAGAATAGACAAAGAGATTTTACGCAAATACCATGAAGGATTGATAGGACTTACTGCTTGTTTAGCCGGAGAGGTTCCGAAAGCGATATTGAACGAATCCGATCTTAAGAGAGCTGAAAAAGTTGCTCTTGAATACGAAGAAATATTTGGCAAGGGTAATTTCTATCTGGAGATTGGGCACCACCCTACAATAAGCGAATTCAACATACTCAATGAAAAGATGCCCCTCCTTTCAAAAAAGACCGGCGTCCCTTTAGTCGCCACCCAAGATGTGCATTACATAAAATCAACTGATAATGTAGCGCATGATACATTAGTTGCCATACAGACAAACTCCACACTAAGCGATACAAACCGAATGACGATGAAAGATGAAGATTTCTCTTTCACCTCTCCTAAGATAATGGCGAAAAATTTTAAACATATCCCCGAGGCAATCACAAATAGTATCAAAATTGCCGATATGTGCGACATTAAACTTGATCTGGGAAAATGGGTTTTCCCAAAAGTTGAAACCAAAAATAACGCTTCACCGGAAGACGAGCTCTGCAGGATGTCCCACGAAAGACTTGATGATTTTATCATTCGCGAAAAGTTTGATGACGAAAAAAAAGATAAAGCAAAAAAACGATTAGAATACGAACTCAATATAATAAACACCAAAGGATATGCTCCTTACTTTCTAATAGTTTCAGATATTATAAACTTCGCTCATAAAAATAACATTTTTACAAACACAAGAGGGTCAGCTGCCGGCTCTTTCACTTCTTACCTTATAGGAATCACAAATGTTGACCCTTTAAAATACAAGCTTCCTTTTGAGCGTTTCTTAAACCCAGACAGGCCTTCACCCCCTGATATTGATATGGATTTTGCCGATGACAAAAGAGATGCTGTTCTTAATTATGTAAAAGAAAAATACGGCATAGATAAAGTCGCTCAAATAGGAACCTTTGGTACCATGATGGCCAAAGGGAGTGTGCGAGATGTAACACGAGCATTGGGCTACCCTTATGACTTGGGAGATAAAATAGCAAGCCTCATACCTTTAGGGTCGCAGGGTTTCCCGATGACAATAGATACCGCCGTCAAGATAACGCCTGAACTTTCCACTTTGTATAAAAATGATGAAAAAGTAAAAAAAATTATAAACTTGGCAAAAAAAATTGAAGGTTGTGCCAGACACATCTCTGTTCACGCTGCCGGTGTAGTTATCTCCCCTACCGAACTCACGGACTTCGTCCCTCTTCAGTTTGAACCGAAAGGAGAAAAGGTTATTACTCAATACGACATGCACGCTGTTGAAGATGCAGGGCTTCTAAAATTTGATTTTCTAGGTATAAGGAACTTGTCAATATTGGGAAACGCAGTAAGTCTTGTTAAAAAATTTCGCGACATAGTTGTAGATATAGAGAATATACCACTTGACGATGAAAAAACTTTTAAAATTCTTAGTAAAGGCGAGACAATGGGGTTATTCCAATTAGGCGGAACCGGGATGACAAGGTGGCTTCGTGAACTAAAACCGTCAACAATACACGATATCAACGCCATGGTTGCGCTCTTCAGACCCGGCCCCATGGAAAACATCCCTGAATACATCAAAAGGAAACATGATTCTTCACAGATAAGATACTTAGACCCGAGATTAGAAGAAATATTATCAGAGTCTTACGGAGTTATTACTTACCAAGATGATGTCCTTCTTATAGCGATAAACTTAGCCGGGTTCACATGGATAGAAGCAGACAAGCTCAGGAAAGCCATGGGTAAAAAAATACCGGCAGAAATGGCCGCCCAAAAGGAAAAGTTGCTATCCGGCTTTATTGAAAATGGATTAGACGGAAATAAAGCTGAAGAACTTTGGAGGCTTATAGAGCCGTTTGCCGCTTATGGGTTTAATAAGGCCCACGCCGCAAGCTACGGAAGAGTGGCTTATCAAACAGCTTATATGAAAGCAAACTTCCCTGCTGAATACATGACAGCCGTCCTCACGGCAGAATCAGGAGATACAGAAAAGATAGCCGAGACGATAAGCGAGTGTAAAAAAATGAGAATACCCGTACTCCCTCCGGAAATAAATGAGAGCTTCGGAAGATTCACCGTTATAAAATCCACAACTAAAAGCCATTCGGACAATTCTAAGGAAGGCTCTTCCACTGGCGACCAAATCCGCTTTGGATTATATACGATTAAAAATCTAGGCTCAGAGATAGCCGACGCAATAATAGAAGAAAGAAAAATCAATGGAAAATTTAATTCTTTTTCTAACTTCCTTGAACGAGTAAGGCATAAAAATTTAAATAAGAAATCCCTTGAAAGTCTTATAAAAGCCGGTGCTATGGATTCATTAGGAGAAAGGGGTCAACTTATAAACAATATGGAAGAAGCATTAGAATACAATAAGGAACTGGCAAAATCAGTCGGACAAAATCAGAATTCGCTTTTCGGTTTAATGGGAGACCAGTCAAGTATACCGGCATTCACCTTAAAAGAAAGTCCTATCGCTCTTGCAGAAGAAAAACTTTCTTGGGAAAAAGATTTACTCGGATTATATGTGTCGGGTCACCCCTTAGACAAATTCAAAGAAAGGTTTGAAGAAAAAAATATTTCCATAAAGAAAACAAAAGAACTCATAAGCGGAATATCAGCTGTCGTCGCAGGTATAGTGGAGTCAGTAAAACTGATAACAACAAAAAAAGGCGATCAAATGTGCTTTATGAGGATAGCGGACATATCCGACAATATTGAGATTGTAGTCTTTCCGAAGAAATTCACTGATTATAAAGAACTTCTTTTAAACGATAAGATACTAGCCATAGAAGGCACAGTATCCAAAAGAGATGGCAGTATATCAATCCTCGCAGAAAAAATAAAAGAATTAAAATGAATCTACATTCAAATAAGTAACCACAACATTTCCACCTCGTCGTCATCCCGCCATCTCTATATTACCAATTTCACAACATTTATATCCATTCTTATCGTCAAAATCAATAATCTTAATTTCCTTAAGAACGGTCATAGAGGGAAATTCTACGGAAATTAAATTATTGATTTTGACTTAACTATGAGGGAAACTCGGAACCCATAATTTTTCCACTCAGTCACTCGTTTATTTATAGTTAATCCTCCAAAGGATGAAAATGTCGTGAAATTAGTATTTTACTAAGCGTTGCAATTGATTGTTGAACTGGGGTAGTGGTTTATTTTTAATTTTAATAAACTATGGTAATATTCTATCTATGGTAAAAGATACTAAAAATATAGAGATGATAAGGCATTCACTTGCCCACCTTTTAGCTTTGATGGTAAAGGGGAGGTGGAGTGACACTAAGCTCGGCATGGGTCCAGCGATAGAGAACGGCTTTTATTATGATTTTGAATTCCAGAGTCATACTCCTTCTTTAGAAGACTTATCTAAACTTGAAAGTGACATGAAGAGTCTTATAAAACAAGGTATCCAATTTGAACGCGAAGAGATATCTATAGAAGAAGCAAAAAAAATCTTTAAAAATGAGCCTTATAAGATAGAGTTAATAAAAGAACTAGAACAAAAAAACGATAATATTTCTATCTATAAAAGCGGTGATCTTGTGGATCTCTGCCAAGGTCCTCATATCAAATCAACAAAAGAGATAAATCCGGAAGGCTTTCATCTGACAAAAGTTGCCGGCGCCTACTGGAAAGGAGACGAGAATAATCAAATGCTGACGAGAATTTACGGAGTCGCCTTTGAAACAAAAAAGGAGTTGGATGATTACCTGAAGAATATAGAGGAAGCGGAAAAAAGAGACCATAGAAAACTTGGTAAAGAACTTGATCTATTCACCTTCTCCCCCCTCGTTGGTTCTGGATTGCCACTCTTTACTCCAAAAGGAACTCTTCTACGAGATCTCGTTGGTGAAAAAATATATGAGATACAATCAAAATTTGATTATAAGAAAGTATGGATTCCTCACATCACAAAGAAAGAACTATATGAAACTTCTGGGCATTGGGAGAAGTATAAAGAAAATCTTTTTCACGTAAAAGGAAAATCAGATACTGAATTTGTGATGAAACCAATGAACTGCCCTCACCACACTCAAATCTATGCTTCAACACCTAAAAGCTATAGAGATTTACCTGTTCGTTTCGTAGAAATAACAACCAACTATCGCGATGAACAACCAGGTGAACTTCTTGGACTTTCCAGAGTAAGATCCCTGACCCAAGATGATGGGCATATTTTCTGCGCGATAGAACATGTAGAAAAAGAAACAAAAAACATAATATCAGTGATAAGAGAATTTTATACACTCCTTGGAATGTTTGGTAAAGAAGATTATTGGGTCTCTCTTTCGGTAAGAGACACTAAATCACCGGAAAGTTATATTGGCGATGAAAAAAACTGGCAAGAAGCCGAAAGTATCCTTGAGAGAGTGGCTAAAGATGAAGAATTAAATTATAAGAAGATTGAAGGCGAAGCGGCTTTCTACGGACCTAAGCTTGATTTTATGTTTAAAGATTCGCTTGGACGAGAATGGCAACTGGCCACCATTCAAGTAGACTTCTCTATGCCGGGACGTTTTGAACTGAAATATACAGACAAAGACGGTATTATAAAAACTCCCGTGATGATTCACAGGGCTATCGCCGGCTCTTTGGAAAGGTTTTTGTCGGTTATGATTGAACACTTTGCCGGAGCATTTCCTTTATGGCTTTCTCCCGTGCAGGTATTGATTATCCCAGTATCAGAAAAGTTTAACGACTACGGGGGAAAAATCCTAGATAAATTAAAAGAAAATAATATCAGGGTAGAGATAGATACCTCAAACGATACCCTCGGTAAAAGGATCAGGAGTGCCGAAATAAAAAAGACACCTTATGTTCTTGTTGTTGGAGGAAAAGAAGAAGAAAATAATACTGTATCAGTACGATCTAGAGAAAAAGGCGATGAAGGCGCCGTTGACACTGATAAATTTATAACTGATTTTCTAAAAACGATTTGAATCTAAAAAAATAAACCCCCACTGGAACGTAAGCCTTTTAATGATGCAATATTAAAAAAGGCTCACGTTCTTTTCCAGATGGGGGTAGAGGAGGGGTCGGTTTAATGACCCACCCTAACTATAAACTACCATATTATTCTTGTCAAGTTTTGTAGCATTGTAGCGTCAAGTTTGTTAACAATATTTAATATCATAATATTAAACCATCCTTAATAAAAATCGCGGTCGCGAAATATACTAAAGATACCGTTTATAAAATATTATTTTTTATTAAATCTTTATGACCTATATGTCTAAATTTGCAGCCTTGGCGTGAGTTTGAATGAAGATTTTTCTAGGCTCTACAAGTTTACCCATCAAAATATCAAATATTTTATCAGCCTCTTCTGCGTCTTCAATAGTCACATTTTTCAATGTCCTAGTCTCAGGATTCATAGTCGTGTCCCACAGCTGACCAGGGTTCATCTCCCCCAGGCCTTTATACCTCTGAATAGTTACTCCTTCTTTCATTTCACTTACTATCTTATCTTTCTCAGTATCGGCATAAGCATACTTAATGATCTTCCCTTTTTGAATCTTATATAGAGGAGGAAGAGCAATATACAGGTAACCCTGTTCAATAATCGGCTTATAATATCTAAAGAATAGGGTCAGAAGTAAGGTGCGAATGTGAGCACCATCAACATCAGCATCAGTGGCAATAATTATCTTATGATAACGAAGTTTTTCAACATTTAACTCTTCAGCGATAGCGGCCCCAAGCGCAATCACAAGAGATTTGATTTCTTTAGAAGCCAGCATCTTGTCTATACGCGCTCTTTCAACATTTAAAATCTTACCCCTCAACGGCAAAATTGCCTGAGTCCTTCTATCTCGAGCTTGCTTTGAAGAACCGCCGGCAGAATCTCCCTCCACTATGAAAAGTTCTGACTCACTAGCATCTTTAGACTGACAATCAGCGAGTTTGCCTGGCAAAGTCAACCCATCAAGAGCACCTTTCCTTAGTACGCTTTCCTTGGCGGCACTTGCAGCCTTCCTTGCCCTGTAAGCGAGGATGACTTTGTTCATTATGGATTTGGCATCACCTGGTCGCTCTTCAAGATAGGAAATAAAAGACTCACCAAAAACAGTTTCAACAGCACCACGAGCTTCAGTACTGCCGAGTTTAGCCTTGGTCTGTCCTTCAAATTGAGGGTCTCTTAATTTGACTGACACAATAGTCGTTATCCCCTCTCTCACATCATCTCCAGTAAGGTTATCTTCATCTGCCTTAAGAAAATTATTCTTTCTGGCATAATCATTCAAAATCCTAGTAAGAGCAGTCCTAAATCCCGTTAAGTGATACCCACCTTCACCGGTGCTTATGTTATTAGCGAAACTCACTTCTTTCAAAGTGATATTCTCTGTATACTGCAGAGCAACTTCCACAGATTCTACAGATCCGTCTTCAGGTCTCTTTTCAACATAAAAAATATTTTCATTGATCTTTTCTTCATCCTTATTTAGATATTCAACAAGAGAGACGATACCTCCTTCAAAATAAAAAGAATAAGATTTAACAGGGAGATTAAGCGTGTCTAAGTATAAGACACTATCAGCATCAACTTTCCCTTCATAATCTCTTAAATCTATAATCCTGATCCTTAGCGATTTCACAAGATAAGCTTGTTGCCTTAACCTATTCACAACCTTACTCCAATCAAAATCAATTTCTTTAAATATCTCTTTATCAGGCTCAAAAGTTATAACCGTTCCATTAAGTTTACTTGGGCCAACTTTCTTTACATTATTTTTCTTAACACCTTGGGAATATTCTTGTACGAACTTACCGCCGTCTCTATAAATCTCAGCTTTAAGCCATATAGACAAAGCATTCACGACGGAGATACCCACACCATGCAGACCGCCTGATATCTTATACGATTCGCCTCCGAACTTACCTCCGGCATGAAGAGTCGTCATAACCGTCTCTAAGGCGGAAACTTTCGTCTTTGCGTGAATATCAACTGGTATACCTCTTCCATCATCTGCAACCCTCACTCTGTTTCCCGGTAAAATAGCTACTTCTACTTCACTGGCAAAACCACCCATCGCTTCGTCACGAGAGTTATCAAAAACTTCCCAAATAAGGTGATGCAACCCGTCTATGCCGGTAGAACCGATATACATACCCGGTCTTTTACGCACCGGTTCAAGGCCTTCTAAAACATAAATATCAGAAGCCCCGTAATGGGGTTTATTTTCTTTAGCGCCTTGGACTTGTTTTTCGTCCTTTTTTACACTTTTTTTAGCTGATTTTTCTACCATATACATCTATATACTAACATATATGGCCATTTTCCTCCAGTATTTTCTAAAGGTTATTATGGGGACAAATTTATGCGCTCCTTCATCCCTAATCATAGAATCCGGGTCATGATAATAAAATCCTTTTATCTTATTATTTTCACTTTCAATCCCCGTCAAAGTCACCATATGAAATTTATCCATTTCTTTAAAATTTTTGAAAATAGAGACTATTACAGGAGATTTATTTTCCAACGAGGAAATTATTTTTTCTATTCCCTTTCCTATAATTACATCTTCATATTCACTAACCTCTTCCTTTTTGTTGATGTAGTCTATCTTATGACTTCTAAACTCTTGAGGATATGCCATAAGGCCATGATTCCTTGCAAGTAAAACCAAATGATTATGAGCCCAGCCATAAGCCGGCACATTACCTTCTATATATAACCCTTCATTTATCAACTCATCTGCTGATGGAGTATCCACACCGGACTCTAAACCATAAAAATCCATAACCATCTTCAAACATAAAATTCCACAAGAACGCGACATCCAGCTTGGGTCTGAAACATCAAGATATTGAGAATAATAAGGAATGTCTAAAATGTGTTTTGCCATAAATTTAGCCATTAGTTACTAGGGCTTAGTCAATAGTAATTTATCTTAAATCCTAATGACTAGTGGCTAATAACTATCTACTAGTTAATCTTCCTTACCTCCCACTCCGTCTTTTCATCCAACGCTTTTATAATCTTATTCATAAGCTCATTTATCTCACCTTCAGACAGCGTCTTGTCATAAGATTGAAAAACCAGACGAAACGCAAAAGATTTTCTCTCATCATTTTCATATATATCAAAAAGGTCTGTATCAAAAAGAAGTTCTCCGGCTGTATTCTCTATAACATCAAGCACCTCTTCAACTTTAGTGCGGAAGGGGATAAAGACAGAAAGATCCCTCACTGCCGATGGATACCGAGAAGCAGGAGAATATTCTCGCTCTTGGTTGGAGACATCTTTCAACTTCTCAAAATCAATCTCCCAGCCCAAGACTGGTTCACCATGGTCAGAAAAATTACTTATATAACCGATTATTTTATCGTCGTATTTTATGAGCGCCGTCTCTTCTCCATCATCGCTAAAACGCATACCTAATATGCCGAGTTTCTCAAAAAGGGTACTAAGCACACCTTTAATCTCATAAAATACCTCATGTTCTTTATTCTTCTTCTTGTCTTTATAGGCGAGTGCTCCGCCTATCATAGTTTTCTCATCAACACACTTCTCGTTCTTGATAAGACGAAACACTTCCCCAGCTTCAAACACTTTCACCTCGTCAAAATATTTAAGATTCTCCTCAATGTTACTTAAAAGCCCCATCGCAAGATTTGACCTCAAAAATTCTCTACCCCTTGCTATTGGATTCTCAAGCTCTATATCACCCCTTTTTACAAATGAATAATTATACACTTCACTAAAACCAGCACCCACAAAAATATCTTTTATCTTTCTTAATAATTCATAATTTTCATTCTTCACGGCCGGCGACAAGACGAAATGAGGAAGAACGGACGGTATATTCTCATAACCATATATCCTACCCACCTCTTCCACTAAATCTTCTTTTATCCTTATATCCAGACGCGCCGGTGGCACAGTCACAAGCAAAAGATCATCCTCTTCTGCCACCATCCTTCTAAACCCGCAAATCTTTTTAAATTGTTTTGATTTATTCAAATCTTCAACAATAATCCCACTACTGTTGTATCTTGAAGAATGTATCACTTTACCTTTCCCCATATACATACCACAATGATCAATCCCCTCTTTTACCTTATTCCCCTTCATGAAGTCTTTTGTTTCATAGTGAATCTTACCATTACCGGTATTTGAAAAAACCAGATCCCCAACTTTTAAATCTTTTTTATCCACCGGTTTGCCATAAAAATATTGGTCTATAGTCATCCTCGGAACCTGCACCCCTGAATGTGCAAAAACATAACTCACAAAAGAAGAGCAATCAAAAAATTCCGGCGCATCATACGAGACACTCGCGCCATATTTGTACGGCTTACCCTTTAAACTCTGTGCTATTTTAATGACATTATCAATCGGTTTTATCTTCTTAACCTCAAAACCTAATCTTACAAATATGTTGATAATATTATTTTCCGGAATATCAATCCCCAAGACAGAAGATACATCTTTAGGGTGGATACCCAGCTTATATTGGCTAACCTTCCGAGGGTAAAAGTCCTTTACGGCACTATTTTTACCACCGGCTTCTTTCAAAATCAGACCGGTTGCCATCTCTAAGGCACCCTCGGCAAGAATAGGAGATATTTCATTCTCAAATCTTACAGATGAATCATTCCTAATCCCCACTCGCCTTGAAGTCTTCCTTATATTTACCGGCTCAAAATTAGCCGCCTCTAAGATTATATTTCTCGTCCCGTTATCCACTCCTGCCCTATTTCCACCCTTTACTCCTGCAAGGGCAAGCGGACCGACATCATCGGCAATCACTAAAATACTTTCATCAAGTTCAACTTCCTGATTATTAAGAGTTGTAATCTTCTCTCCGGCTTTCGCTTTTCTCACTACGATACTCCCCTTCACTTTATCCGCATCAAAAGCGTGCATCGGCTGACCGACATCAAACATAACAAAGTTTAAGATATCAACTATATTATTTATAGACTTCTGACCTATTGCCTCAAGTCTGTCTCTGAGCCACTTCGGAGACGATTTAACTTTCACTCCTTCAACCATGACACTTGCGTAACGTCTGCACAAGGCAAGCTCTTTAACTTCTATATTAAAATCGGTCTTTAATTTATAGTTTTTTATTTTTAATTTCTCAATCTTCAATTTTGAATCAAGTATCGTAGCTATTTCCCTTGCAATGCCCTCATGACTCAAGCAATCGTGCGCCCTGTTTGGAGTAACATTAATATCAAGAACATAGTCACCTTTTTTCTTCTCAATGCCATCTACCTCTAAAGAGTGCATCGTTAAAAGATTGGCCAACTTTTCCGGCTTAGGGAGATCTTTCTTAAAATAACTTTGTAGCCACTTATAACTTACTAACATACTAGAATTGTTTTATGAATTTTAAATCTCCGGAATAAAGTAACCTCACGTCGTCAATCTTATACTTAAGCATAGCGAGCCTATCAAGCCCCATACCAAAAGCGAAACCTTTGTATTTTCTCGGGTCTAATCCGACACCCTCTAGGACGCTAGGGTGAACCATACCGGCACCGACAACTTCAAGCCATTTACCTTGTCTACCGGCAGGCAGGCCTTTCCCTCTCCTAATATCCACTTCAACTCCCGGTTCAACAAAAGGAAAGTAGCTTGGCCTTAGGCGTACTTCAATATCTTTGCTCTTATAAAATCTCTGGAAAAATACTTCCATGACCGCTTTCAGATTAGAAAGATTAAGATTCTTATCCACCATCAATCCTTCAACTTGATAAAATTGTGCTTCATGGGTCATGTCCGTCGCCTCATACCTAAAGACTCGCCCGGGAGCAATAATCCTCATCGGAGGATTATTGTTTTCCATATGACGGATTTGCACCGGAGAAGTGTGGGTGCGAAGGAGCAGTTTCTCTCCTTTCTTTGACTTCTTCTCGCTAAGACATAGATTGTTTTCTTTGTCTTTGATCCAGAAAGTGTCTTGCATATCTCTGGCAGGGTGATCTTTAGGAACGTTTAAGGCATCAAAATTATGCCACTCATCCTCAATCTGAAGACCTTCGGCAACCTCAAAGCCCATGCCGGAAAAAATCTCCGTAATATTATCAATGATTTGAGTTAATGGGTGAAGATGCCCCCGAGAAACCTTCTTTCCCGGCGCCGAAACATCTATCCAACTTGTATCGCCTTTTCCGCCTTGACGTTGATTTGTCTTGCTTTTCTTGCCTTGTCGATTATTTTTATTATCATCGTTCATAAATATGTTTATTTATTATATATGATTTTCGGAAAAAGGAAAATCTAAGT
>Ga0210057_1003239_pt1 | contig 22569 bp, 20 predicted proteins | sample CryGeyCG2114_010_2_FD_183968 | JGI IMG/M metagenome (GOLD analysis project Ga0210057, IMG submission 183968) | Groundwater microbial communities from aquifer - Crystal Geyser CG10_big_fil_rev_8/21/14_0.10 (SPAdes) (version 2) | ecosystem: Environmental > Aquatic > Deep subsurface > Groundwater ...
TTTATAACGATCGCCTTGGTTGGGTTTCTACTAATTGTTATAACGATTACGATGGCGATGGCGATTTTGAAGAGAGAAATGAAAATATTTCTCAAACCAATTTGAAAGCTTGGTGGAAAATGAATGAGATAAGTTGGAGCGGGACAAGCGGCGAGGTGATTGATTCTTCTGGTCTTGGAAACAATGGGGCGTGTCAACTCATATAACTAGGTAAGTGAAATTTAATTTTATCCCTCATAATAAAAGTCGGTGTATGTTGTATTAAACGACCTTTTCTCTAATTTTACCACAAAATTTCACCGACGTTTTTTATGAGTTAACGAGCTTTCCTTCGGTTAGATTATATATGAGTTGATGCGGTCCTTGTCAAAATCTAAATAAGCTGATAAAATGAATATATGCAGAAAAAGAAAAAAATAATTCTTCTGCTTATCATAGCCATTATATCTATAGGAGGATTGATCTTTCAGTTTGTAAGAATAGCCAAAGCTTCACCAGCCGCGCCTTCTCCTGGTCATACTTGGTCTCAGATGGAATGCGACAGCAATCTTTGTGTTAATACGACGAGTTCTATGGTTGGTATCGGAACAACAAGCCCAGCTCAGAAATTAGATGTTGATGGTTCTGTTAAAGCGAGCGGTAATTTAGAGACAACAGGAAATATTTCTGCTAATAAATGGAAGGGATGCAAGAAAGTCTATCCTTCCCAGAATGGCTGCCCAACCGGTTTTTATCCAGCCGCTTTGATGGAAACAGGGGCGGCTAATATCTGGCCTTCTTCAATTCCTAGTGATAAAACAATAATCTGTTGTGGAGCTTATTGAGAGTAAATAAAATTTATGAAAAATATATTTAATCAGTCAAAAATAATAATTTGTTTGGGCGTGATAATTGTGGTCAGCCTAATTTTTCAATTTATTCGGATAGCCAAAGCTTCACCAGATGCTCCTGATCCAGGTCACGCTTGGAATCAAATGGAATGCGACACTAATTTTTGTGTTGATACGACAAATCATCTGGTTGGTGTTGGAGAAATAAGCCCAACCCAAAGTTTAGATGTTGATGGAAATATTAAAATAAGCAACGATCTTACTGTGGGCGGGACCGTTTCCGGACGAATTTGTAAAAGAGTCTCTTCTGATGCTGGTTGTCCTATAGATTATTATGTTGTTTCTGTAGATCAATCTGATAATTGGCCTGATTCAGTACCAGGAGGAGTAACAATAAATTGCTGTCCAGCTTTTTAAGCATTACAAAAATTTATGAAATTAAAAACAGAGCGATCATCCAGCCTTGTTTTAATAAGCTTGATAATAATAGCCCTTGGGCTTTTGATTTTTCAGTTTATTGAAATAGCCAAAGCTTCGCCAGCCGCGCCAAACCCAGGTCATGCTTGGACTGAAACGGAATGCGATACTAATCTTTGCGTTAACACGACAATTACTAAGGTTGGTATCGGAAAAACAAACCCGACTCAGAAATTAGATGTTGATGGTTCTGTTAATGTAAGCGGTAATATTAGAGCTGAAGGAAATATTTCTTCTGCTAATACCCCTCCTTTATGTCAAACGGTTACTTATGCTCAGACGCAGGATTCTTCAGGTTATTATTATACCTATTGCCCGGCTGGCTATTATGTAACCGCGGTAACAGATACTAATCACTGGGCTGAACCAATAAACAGTAGTATAGTTTGTTGTCCCGGTTCTTTTGGCCCTATTAGTTCTTATGATTGGGAGCCAAGCGGAGTAATTGATTTTGAAAATGAAGAGATTATAGTCGCTGGTCCGAAAACAGGAGGGGGAAATATTTTAAGGAGAATGGACACTAATGGAAGCGTGAGTTTTAGCACCACAAGTCTTTCTTATGGGGGAGATGCCGCGATTGACAGCACTGGCGCTTATATTGTTCCTTACAGAGTAGATGTATATGAAGGATATCTTTTTGATGGCTATATTCAAAAGTGGGATAATAATAATAATAAACTCTGGGATAAATTACTTGTCACTAATGCTTATGGTAATGGTATAGTTATTGATAGTGGTGATAATATTATTACTGCCGGCAAAAAAACAGTGGGCGGAAGTAATGGTGACGATTGTCCTTGGGTTGGTAAATTTGATTCTTCGGGAAATTTTAGCTGGGAATATACCGACCTCTGCGGTTCTGATTGGTGGCCTGGTTATAACGATGTGGCAGTAGACAGCAGCAATAATATTATCGCTGGCGGAGCGATTCAAGGAGGCGGAGGGACCGGATATTCTGGTTATTATCAAGCGAGATTGAGAAAATTAAATAGCAGCGGAGGAAATGTTTGGAGCGCTGATCCTTATGGCGCTAGCCAAGCTAGCCCAGGCTCTGGTATCTCATCTTTAGCTGTGAACAGTGAAGACAAGATTTTAATCGCCGCGGTTAATTATGAGCCGAACCCTGATTCTTACGATTTAAAATTGTATGACTCTGCTGGCACTTTATTATGGACAAAAGCAAACTTTGACAGTGGAAACATTTATTGGACTGGAAATAATGGAGCGGCCGGGATTGGCAAAGATTTTATAGTTGGTGGCGCAACAACAGGCAATAAAGCAGTTTATTATGTAGTAAACGGAGATAATGGCGATATTATACAAAAATTTCTTTTATCAGATCTGCCAGGTAATTGTAGTGTTCAGGCCATAAAATATAGCGCGCTGACTAAGACAATGTTGATAGCTATAGCTGTAGATACCGGGGGGCAAAATTACCTTTTAATTAAGTTCTTATAAATAGTTATTAGAAGTAAAATGAAAAATAAATCTAAAAAACAAAACCAAATTATTATAAAGGTCAATCCAAAGGTTTATCCCCTGGAAGCAGTTTATGGCGCTTCTTATGTTTTTTTGGACAGGGCTTATATTTTTTTAGAGGGTGACCCTAAAAAAGAAATTAGAGTCAGACTGAAAGCGAAAGAAGAAACGGGGAAGGGGCGATTGAAAAATTTAATCGGCGAATTTCAAAATGAGCTTTTAAATTATGCTTTGCGCAATGAGATTTCAAAAAGAAACGCCAAAATTCGCGAGTATATAGTGGCTCAGGCTTTATTCGCCAGCAATCCGGAAGAGTTTAAAGAACCGGAGGCAGAATATAAAAAAGATGCTTTTAATATCGCCGCTCCTTGGGAAGAAAAATACGGCAAAAAATCTAAAAAAATAAGGAAAAGATCAAAAAATAAAATAAAAAAGAAATGATAACCATTAATTTCAACAAAGATTTTTATAATCTAAAAGCAGCTAAATCGGCCATCAAGGCCTACAAGAATTTAGCAGGATTTGAGCTCAAAGAAAATAAGAAATTTATTGAAGTAATCCTTAAAAATCCAGATAAAGCCTTTAAAAAAATTATTAAAGATGAATTCTGTAATTACGTTTTAGCAGAAACAAAAAATGTTAAATAAGGTCATTAATTTAAATAAAGTTAATTATCAAAAATTAGGATTTTTTAGATTTAAAAAATTGGGCAAAGACTATCTGTTAACCAACGATATTGGTAACTATTTATTTTTAAAACCCGAGGAGTTTAAAAAATTTTTAGAAGGAAAGCTAAATAAGGAAAATAAAATCTACAAACAGCTGAAAGAAAAATATTTCCTTGCTGGGGAGTTTAACACCGAGGATTTGGCGGGAAAATATGCTCAGAAAAATTCTTTTCTTATAGAGGGACCGAGTCTACATATCATCATCACTACTTTAAGATGCAATTTTAAGTGCTGTTATTGTCAGGCAAGTTCTAAAAGCGAAAACTCAGGTGGTTATGATATGGACAAAGAGACGGCAAAAAAGGCAGTGGATATTGCATTTTCGTCGCCCAATAAATATTTAGCCATTGAATTTCAGGGAGGAGAGCCGCTTTTAAATTACGAGGTCGTTAAATTTATTGTTGAATATTCAAGAGGAAAAGAGAAAAAAGAAAAGAAAGATCTGCAAATTAGATTGGTTTCTAATTTCAGTTTATTAGATGAAAAAAAATTAAAGTTTTTCTTTGATCACAAGGTTTATCTTTGTACTTCTTTAGACGGACCGGAAAAGCTTCATAATAAAAACAGGCCTTGGCCTAAAGGAAACAGTTATCAGGCAGCAACTAAATATTTGAAGAAAGCGATGAAGATGTTTCGGGAAAAAGAAAGAGCCGGGTATCTTTCAATGCCAGGCGCTTTAGTAACTCTCTCTAGAGATTCTTTAAAATATCCTTATAAGATAGTTGATGAATACTTAAAATGGGGATTTGAAAGCATTTTTTTCAGACCGACAACCAGATTGGGCATTGCCGGTAAATTATGGGAAAAGATTGGTTATTCAGCTGAAGAATACCTAAATTTTTATAAAAAAGCCTTAAATTATATAATAGAAATTAATAAAAAAGGGAAATTTTTTTATGAACAAAATGCTTTGGTAATGCTCCATAAAATATTTTCTTCGAAAGATCCGGGGATGCTAGACTTGCGCTCTCCTTGCGGAGCAGGAATCGGGCAAATGGTTTACAACTATAATGGAAAGATATATACTTGTGATGAAGGGAGAATGGTGGCGGAAATGGGAGACGAGGCTTTTCTAATAGGAAAGATAAATAAAAATAAATATCAGAAAATATTATCTCATCAGGCAGTGAAAACTTTAGTTACTGCCTCATGCCTTGATAACAATATTTGTGATCTGTGTGTTTACAAACCATATTGCGGGGTTTGTCCGGTCAGAAGTTATGCAGAAGAAAACAATCTCTTCCCTCAAATGGCCTGCAATGATAGATGTAGAATAAACAAAGGAATTTTAGATTTTATATTTGAAAAATTAAAAGATAAAAAAATAGAAAAAATATTTAAATCTTGGCTTACAAGATGAAAAAAGCATTTTTTAAAACAACTTTTTTCCTCATTTTAATCTTATTGATTCTTGTTGCTTTGTTTTTGATTATTTTTATTCAAAAGCATAAAAAAGTTGAGCCCGAAGTCGCTCTTTCAGAAAAAATAGATAATTTGGCAGAAAGATTAGCCGAGGAAGGCTGGGATGAGCTGAAGAGAAAAGAAATGGAAGAAATTGTCCCCCTCGGGGCTGAAACTAATAAAGAATTATTTGCTAAATCAAGAGAATATTGTCTTAATAAATGCTGGTCAATCAAGAAAGACCAATCTAATTTAGAAGAAAAGAATAAATTGATGCTTTTAGAAAAATCAGAAGTTTATTCAAGAATTAAGAAACACATTCAAAAAATTGATGACCTTGAGGACGCGAAAGCTCTTTATACTGTTTGTAAGGCAATTATAGAGGAGAAAAAGAGTCTTTGTGATGAGCTCGAAGAAGGCGAAGAAGAAGGTAAATTGGGAGGTAGATTTTGTCGAGAACAGTATCTTATAGTTTATGATTTCTTTTTTTCACTTTTGACCAAAAAAAATTGCGCTGAAAGTCAAGAAGAAATAAAACTTTGCAGTCAGTTGAAAAATATCTCGGCAGAAGAATGCTCACTTTTTTGTGAAGCAGCCACTGAGAAAAAGGCAGTTGATGTTGAGAAAATAACCGATGAACAAATAAAATATCTTTCTTTGGCTTTGGCTAAAAATGATGTCAGTTTTTGCGATTTAATTAAAGACAAAGAGGGAATAGCAGAATGGCGGTCAAAAAAGAAAGCTTGTAAAAAAATCTTTTATCTCTTCAAAGCAGTTTTGGAAAAGAACAAAGATTACCTTGAACAAATTGATTTTGACGAAAATTATTATTATTTGGCCGCCCTTAAGAAATTCTCTTTAGGAGATTTTTTTTGCGAAGATTATTTTTCTAAAGAAGCTATGGCTGATCTTAGTTTTGATTATCCCTATGAAGTTTGCTGTTTGCACTGTCTTGAAAATTTCCCAACCTTACCAGAAGAATAAAATTTATAATAAAAAATATGGAAAAGAAATTTTTGCCTTCAATCAAGAAAAATATTGCCTCTTTTCTTTCCTCAGAAGAAGGAAGAATTAGTAAGAAAAAAATTGCCAAAATAGGTTTAGGTTTGGCAGTTTTAAGCCTTCTTTTGGATCCAGCAGTATCTGCGGCCCAACACCAGAGTTGGCATCAAAGTCATAGTACTATTGAGAATACGCCCGTTAGGGGCCGCCATGATTCTCACCAATCTCATGGCTCACATGCTTCTCATGGTTCTCATGGTTCTCACAGTTCTCATGGTTCTCATGGTTCTCACAGTTCTCATGGTTCTCATGCTTCTCATTGCTCTCATAATAGTTGGTAAACCAGTCAAAGACAAATAAATTAAAAGTTAGGCAACTAATCCTTGTCCTAACTTTATTAAATTTATGGATGAATTAAAAATCAAAACAGGATTTTTATGTAATAATAATTGTCGGTTTTGCCTTTATAAGACCAAGGGGGAAAGAAGCAATAAATCAAGACAAAAAATAGAAGAAGAATTGAAAGCAGGTAGAAATTTTAAGAAAGTGGTGTTTTCCGGCGGCGAACCAACTATTAGAAAAGACATTTCGGAGATAATTAGTTTTGCTAAAAAAAAAGGTTTTAAAGAAATTGAGATAAAAAGTAATGGTCGGATGTTTGCTTATCAAGATTTTTGCGAGGAACTAATTAAAAGAGGGGCTAATCGCTTTTCTTTTTATTTATTAGGCCACATTAAAGAACTTCATGATTGGTTGACTTGTATTCCTGGAAGTTTTGAGCAGATCGTCAAGGGCATCAAGAACCTCAAAGCATTAGGACAAAAAGTGAATTGTGAGGTGATAATTACTAAATCAAACTATCCTCATCTTTTAGAGATTTTAGATTTTGGGCTAAAATTAAAAATTGATCAGTTCCAATTCATCTTTCCAAAGCCAGTTGGCATGGCTCTTGAGAATTTTGATTCTTTAATTCCCAGATTTTTTTTGATTGTCTCTTATCTTAAAGAAGCGGTAAAGAAAGGGGTCAAAGCAAAAAAAATAATTGAAATTAAAAATATTCCTGCTTGTTTTCTAAAAGGTTATGAAAAATATATGGTCGAGGGAAGCTCTTCAGGAAAAACAAAGGCTAAAGATTGTTTAAAATGCAGATATTTCAAATCTTGTGAAGGTATTTTTGAGGAATATATAAAACATTTCGGCGAAAAAGAAATATGTTCAATGAAAAAATGAAACATGTAGAGGTAAATATTGGCAAAATCTGTAATTCCAGATGTCTATTTTGTTATGACGCTGGAGTCTCTTTAGAAAAAAAGATCTGGGTGGCTAAAGAAAAAATTTTTAAAGATTTAGAATGTTTTTATAAAAAGGGTTTTCGTTCAGTTGATTTTGTGGGCGGAGAGCCAACTATCTATCCTTATATTTTTGAGGTTGTAAAGAAAGCTAAAAAATTGGGTTTTGTAAGAATTGTTATGGCTAGCAATGCCAAAAAATTTAGTGATTTTAATTTTACTGAAAAAATAATCAAGGCTGGCTTAAACAGAGCGACTCTTTCCATCCATAGTTATAAAGAAGAGATAGAAGATCATTTAACTACTATTAAAGGTAGTTTTGAGCAAAAAATCGCCGGAGTTAAAAATTTAGTTTATTTTAGAGATAGAAATTATCTTAAAGAAGGCATTTCTATCAACCCCTTGATCCATAGATTGAATTATCAAAGATTAGAAAGTTTGGTTGTTTTTTTTAACAGGCTGGGAATAGATAATTTCCGTTTTAACTTTTTGAGGCCAGAAAACAAGGCCTATAGAAATAAAAAGATAGTGGTCAGTTTTACAGAATTAAAACCTTATCTTGCAAGGTTAGTTGACGTTAACGAGAAGGTTTTCCATTTTTATATTAACTTCGGTGACATTCCCATTTGTATGTATCCGAAAAATGTCAGAAGAAATCAATATTTGTTTAAAAAATATTTTGGCGAGGGTTATGATTTCCCGACCTCGGTTGTTACTTATAACAGAGAAAAGTTTTTTAATAAAAGGAGCGAGTTTAATTGGCAGAAGAGAAAAAAAGATTTTTTAAAGAAAAAGCTACTAATTTGTAAAAAGTGTTTCTATAATAAAATATGCGAAGGAATTTATATAAATTATTTAAGGACTTATGGAACAAAAGAATTTTCAAAAAATTTACTGGAGAAATAGAGAAAAAACCGCCACCGAAAACAGGCATTGGATAAGATTAACTAGAGTTTGCAATAATAATTGTATTTTTTGTTTGGATAAAGATGAGCAAGACGGAACGATTATTCCGTTTTCAAAGATAGAGGAAGAATTAAAAAAAGGAAGAGAACAAAATTGTGTTCGGGCTATTTTAAGCGGTGGTGAGCCGACCCTTCACCCTGATTATGTGAAAATTATAAAAAAAGCCAAAGAAGAGGGCTATAGCTGGGTGCAGACAGTGAGTAATGGCCGGATGTTTGCTTATCAGGATTTTTTGAGAGACTGTATTAGGGCTGGCTTAAATGAGATTACTTTTACTATTCCTGGTCATAATAGAAAATTATTTGAAACCCAAACTAGAGCAGAAGGGAGCTACAGACAAACTTTAAATGGATTAATTAATGCTTTAAGAACAAGTTTAATTGTTTCTTCTGATATAGTGATTAATAAATTTACTTATAAATATCTTTTTGAAATTATTAAATTTTATGTTAATTTAGGGGTAAGAGAATTTGATTTGCTTCAGGTGACGCCCTATGGGAACGCTTGGTACTATAAAGATAAGGTTTTATATGATTTAAACAAAGCTTTCCCTTATCTTAAAAAAGCCTTTGACTATGCGGCAAAAGTTGATTTTTTTATCTGGACCAATCGTTTCCCGCCCCAATTTCTTGAGGGATATGAAGAATTAATTCAAGATCCTCATAAACTTTATGCTGAAGTAAAAGGCCGAAAAGAGGATTTTGAAAAAGTAATCAAGGGCGAGATGGAGATGAAGAAGGCGGCCGGTTGTTATCCTGAAAGGTGTCCTTATTGTTTCTGGCAGAATTTTGCCAAGACAGTGGTAGAATTGAGAGATATTAGAAGAAATTTAGATAAAATAAAATTTTCTGAAAAAAGCAGAGGTAGAAAAAATATGATTAAACAAAAAAAAGATTTTAAAAAAATAAAGTTTGGCAATGCTGGTGAATATGAAATATTTGTTAACAAACAAACAGAAGATTGGATTATTAAAAACCAACAAAAAATAAAAGAAATGAAGGGGAAAATAGTCTTTACTCAGGAGAATCATCTTTTATTATCTGAGTCAGTAGAAAATGATATAAACTTGAGAGATTTTTTTCAGAAAATAAAGGTAAAAGGGATCAGAATAAAAAACATTCCTTTATGTTTTTATCCGTCAGGCAAATTAGTAGAGAGAGGAGCTGAAAACTTGGCTTTCTTAAAGAATGAAGTGAATATTTACAAGATTGTTGGTTGGTACATTGTTAATAGATACTATACAAAGAGCTTAAGATGCAAGAAATGCAGACATAACAGGACTTGTCTCGGGATGCAGATTAACTATATTCGGAATTTCGGTTATAAATTAATGAAGCCAATTAAATAAATGTTAATTAATGATTTTAAAAAAGCTTTAATAAAAATACATTATCAATGTAATGATAATTGTGTTTTTTGCCATGCTCAAGATAAAAGAAACTCCTATTCATTAAATTTTTATCAAATAGTAAAAAGGATTATTAAAGCTAAAAAACTTGGCGCTGGAATGATTCTTTTTTCCGGCGGAGAACCAACCATTCATCCCTCTTTTTTAAGAATTGTTGATTTTTTATTTGCCGATAAAGTACCTTTTGGTTTAATAACCAATGGGAGGTTGTTATCTTATAAACATATTAGCCAAACTTTACTTAAAAAAGGACTTAAATATGCTTATATTTCTCTCTATTCTTTCAATAAGAAAAAGCATGATTTAATTGCTCGGACAAAAGGTTCTTTTGAGCAAACAATAGAGGGTTTAAAAAACTTATCTTTTTATTCACAAAATATTGTAATCATTGTTAATGTGGTGGTAACTAAATTTAATATAGATGATTTAAGAGGAATAATTGATTTTTTAAAAAAATTCAAAATTTCTAAATTGAAGTTTTCTTTAGTTGAACCTAAGGGAGCGGCTTTAAAAAATTTTGGAAAGGTCGTCCCTGATCTTAAAGAAGCGGCGCGAAGAATAAACGAAGCTATGGATTACGGAGCTAAAAATAAATTGAGCGTCTTCTATGACAATCTGCCTTTTTGTTTGATGAAGAAAGAATTTAGAGAAAAAAAAGACGATCTAAAAACAAACAGCATTTTTTGGATAAGCGAAGTTTTTGAAGACAAATTCTATCCGCCCGATGAAGGTTATCAGAAAAAAATAAAAAAATGCAAGGGATGCTCTTATTTCAAAAGATGCCCTGGTATTTTTGTTGAATACGCGAGAAGAAAGGGCTTCAAAGAGATTAATCCTGTTAAAATTAAAAAAAAATAAAAATTTTAAAATATGGATATACATTGCAATTTATGCGGGAGTAAGAATTATCAAAGGGGCTACCTGATATCGGGTGGTTTGAGATATGCGAAATGTAATAATTGCGGTTTGATATTTCAATGCCCGATGTTTAGTCATAAAGAGTTGATTAAGATTTATAAAAACTTTTTTAATTTTAGAGGCCAGTTGCGAGGCAAAGAAGATGGTTACAACAACTACGAGGAAGAAAGGAGTCAAGATGTTTTTAGAAAATACTACCTAGGCTGGCTCAATAAATATATCACCGACAAAGGTTCATTTTTGGATTTTGGTTGCGCAACTGGAAATTTAGTTGAATTAATGATAGATGAAGGACACAAAGCAGAGGGCTGCGAATTCTCAGAAGAGGCTATATCCGCTTTATTAAAAAAGAAAATACCTTTTTGGCGATGTAAGGATATCAATAAAATAAACAAAAAATATAAATATATTTCAATGATAGATGTTATCGAACATTTAGAGGATCCGTCAGAAGATTTAAAAAAGATTAATTTGCTTTTGGAAGACAACGGTATTTTATTTATTGAAACAGTAAATTCAGATGATTTTTTCGCTAAACACGTTTATAAAGGGGATTGGCAAGGAATAAGTCCTACGCATCTGTATTTATGGGGGAGAAAAACGTTGGCTAGGCTTTTAAGAAAATCTGGCTTCAGAATAATAAAAATAGAAACGGGCAAGATGTCCGGCTCCTTAATTTCAAGAATAACTTTAACTTTATTGTGTTGGTTAATTAGAGCAGCTTTAATTTTCGTAAATAAAAAAGAAGTTTTTTCAGACTACTGGGTGAAAAAATTAAAAAATTTTGTTGAAGATTATAAATATAGCCGATATCAATTTTCATTTGGCGATGGCTTGAGAGTAGTCGCTCTAAAGAATAGAGTATGAAGAAAAAATTTAAAACAGCATTTGTTATTTTTAATACTTTAACAAAAGGAAATAAATTTTGGGGTGATTTTGAGATGAGTTTTTACTCTGGGTTGTTTGACCAAGCCAAATCCTTAAACGACTTATTGGTTGTTCTTTTAAGACCAGGGGAAGAAAGAAAAAATATTGAAACCATAAACTCTTTTCTTAAATACTGCAAAAAGAAAAAATATGATTTTATTGTTTTTCCTTCTGCTTGGTCTCCTTGGCTGATAAAGCGGAGCCAGGATTTTTTGAAAAAGCCAATTTATTTTCTAGACTCCTTAGATCGCAACACAGGTTCAATTGGAAATAGAAATAAGCTTACAAATTTAGTTAAAAACTTAATAAAGAAAGAAAAGATAGATTTTCGTAAATATTTTAAGCCAAATTTTAATTACGATAAAATTTTCGGCGCTCCAAGATTGAGGCAAGAAGTAGCCTCAATTGGGGCTTCTCGTTGTCTATACACCAAAGGAATTAAAGATAATTATTTTTATAAGACTTTAAACAAAAATTTTGTAAATAAATGGAGAGGATGCGCCTATTGTTTTTCAGCAATGAATGACAAGGAAATTCCAACGAGAGAAAAAGTAGAAACAATAAAAAGACAGTTGGTCTATCTTCAAAAAAATTTACCATATTTAAAAAGAGTTTTATTTGCTTTCCCCGAAGATCTCTTTGATCCGATCGAGATATTACTACAGGACAACTTGAAACTAAAGCCTTTAACTTTTCATATCCAGCTACGTCCTGATGTAATAGTGAAAAAGAAAAAGCAGATAGAAAGGATCTTGAATTTAATGAGAAAAACAAAATTATCTTTTTATCTTTCTGTGGTTGGTTTTGAAAATTTTTCAGAAAGGGAGCTTTTAATTTTGAATAGGGGCTACAAACCGGAAATGAACGTTAAGGCATTAAAAGTTTTAGATTATTTCTTTAAAAAATATCCTAAAGAATTTGTGATGAAAGATGCTGTCGCTTCGTTTATTTTATTTGAACCTTTTACCAGGATCGATGATTTAAAAATAAACATAAATTCTATTTTAAAGCTGAAAGATAAATTTAGTATTTTTAGGAATATAAATATAAACAAACTAAGAATAGATAGAGGCATGGCTTTATATGAGCTGGCTAAAAAAGAGGGTTTAGTCAGTAAACCGGGCTTTGAAGATGAAACCGAAGAGTTAACTGATCTACCCCGGGGCGGTTTTCGCGCAGGAAGCGTTAACTATTATTTTAATGAGACAAACATTGGTTTAGTTTATAAAATTTACCACAAAATTTTAGACAAATCGCCAAAGATTAAAAAGGGAATAAATGATAAATTTTTGAAAATAGAATTATTAAAAAAAATTGTTGAGATAATTTAAATTTTTTTAAAAATAAAATGGGGAAGGTAACTTTTATTCACATCTCAAAAAATACCAGAAGAGGGGAAGGTCCAATTTATTTGATGCCTATGGGGCTTGTTGCTTTAGCTGATTTTCTTTTGAAAAACAATGTAGATTCCGAAATTATTCACTTAGAAGTAGAAAAGAATCTTAATCATGATTTTAATTTAATTGATTATTTGAAATCTAATGACAGAAAAATTTTTTGTTTTGATTTACACTGGCATCCGCAGTCTAGGGGTGTTATTGAGATTATAAAAAGAATTAAGAGAAACGTTCCCGCTTCTCACATTATCATTGGTGGTTTTACCGCAAGTTTTTTTGCCGAAGAGATCATGAAAAATTTTTCCGAAGTTGATTTTATAATAAAAGGCGATGCCGAAATTCCATTATTGAAGTTGGTTCAAAAATTAAAAACAAAAGAAAAGATATATCAGTCGATACCCAATTTGGTTTGGCGAAATGGAGAGGAGATTATAACCAACAAGCAAAACTATATTGTTTCTCAGAAAATAATTGATAATTTAAATTTTAGCAACTTTGGTTTAATAAAAAATTATCGGGAATATGTAAAAATATTATTTACCAGTTCTCCATCAGGTTATCAAAAAACCAGAGGTGGAATATTTTATTATAATTGCGGTCGAGGATGTTCGGTAAAATGTTCATTTTGCGGCGGTTCAAATACCGCTCAGAAAATGATAAACAACAGAGCAAAAGTAGTTTTAATTAAACCCGGTTCGGTGATAAAAAATTTAAGAACGGCAACAAATTTTGGAATTAAGGAGTGGTATACTTCTTTTGATCCATATCCCCACGGCGATTATTATCTGAAATTGTTTAAAAAAATTAGAAAGAGTAAAATTAAAATAGGTTTATCATTTGAATCTTGGGCTCTGCCAACAAAAGATTTTATTGATGAATTTAGTAAAACTTTTAATAAAAATAGGTCTAAAATTATAATTTCACCCGAGTGTGGCTCGGAAGAGGTAAGAAGAAAAAACAAAGGTTATTATTTTTCAAACCAAGAGTTAATTGATATTTTGGAGTATATCGAGACGGAAAAAATCGGGGTAGAGCTTTATTTTACCGCCGGCCTTCCCTTTGAAAAAAGAGAGGATATTATAAAGACAGCAAAATTAATTAAATTCTTAAAAAGAAATTTTAGAAACATTTTATTTAGCATTTTTGCTATAGCTATAGAGCCGGCTTCTCCTTGGTCTTTAGATAAAAAATACGGTGTTTCTACCAAAAGAAAAAGATTTATAGATTATTATAATGTTTTTAAAAGAAAATATTTTTTAGGTTATCGAACGAAATATTTCAAAGAGAGAGAGATTGGTTCTATAATTGATTGGCTGAGGAATGAAGGCTGATTTATTAAAAAATTATTTTTTATGAAAATTTTTGTTCCTATTTCCAATAGTAAAGAAATCAAGCCATTGGCTCAAGCAGGCGCCGACGAATTTTATTTTGGAATCAGTTTGGCTAAATCCATTAACGATGTTAATAGCTTGAATGCCAGACCGATCGGAACAATGAATCTTCAATTGGCGGAGGCCAAGCAGGCGGTTAGAGAAATCAAAAGTTATAATAAAAAAGCTTTTCTTTGTTTGAATAACCGCTTTTATTCAAAAGAGCAATACCAATTAATAAGAAAAATTCTTAGAAACTTAGATGGTTTAGATGGTGTGATTGCGGCTGATATCCCAATGATTGAGTTTGTCAAAAAATTTTTCCCCAATTTAGAGATTATTGTCAGTACCATAGCCCATATTTTGAATTCTCGGGCAGTAGATTTTTTTCATTCTTTAGGCGCGGACAGGTTCACCTTGCCTCGAAATTTATATTTTCAAAACATTATTGAAATTCTTAAAAAATATAAAAAGTATAAATTTGAAATATTTGTAAAAAGCGAGGATTGTTGGAATATCGGCGGTCTTTGCACTTATACTCATCATATCTGGGATAGCTGGGAAGAAAAATTGAATTTTTGTCATTTAATGAAAAATAAACTAAAGGATGGAGAAGGCAGGTTTATCCAGATTAAAAATAGCAAGCCAAAAAGGTTGGAACCTTCTTTCTTAGAAAAAAGATTTATTATAAAAGACTGCGGTTTATGTTGTTTGTTTTATTTAAATCAACATGATAATAATAGAATTTTTTTGAAGTTCGCCGGCAGAGAGCACAATCTAAAATGGAAATTGAAAGATCTAAATTTTATTAAGCGGACCTTAAGCATTTTAAACCGAGAGAAAGGGGAAAAATTTGACGAATTTAGATCTTTAGTTAAGAAATTATATAGAAATATCTACCTAAAGGATTATTGTCATAATAAGAGGTGCGCTTATAAATTATAGAGATATGAAGATAGAAAAGGCAATTTATTTAAATAGTTTCAATTTCCATAAAGTAGGGAAAGAAAATCGTTCTTTTTCTAGAATTTATTTTGGCAATGAATTTTGCGAAAACCTGACTCCGGAAGTTAATGAGCTTAAAAATATTTTTAAAATTATAGAAAAAAAATCAATTAATTTTTCTTTTGTTACCCCCTGGTCTACAGATAGAGGAATAAAAAAATTGGAGAAAATATTTGATTTTTTACCTAAAAACACAGAGATAATTTTTAATGATTGGGGAGTTTTTCAACTTATTAAAATGAATAATTCTAGAAAAAAGAAGGAATTCAAGCCAATTTTAGGCAGATTGCTTGTTAAATATCAAAAAGATCCGAGAATTTTTAAAAGTAAAAATAAAAAATTGATTAACTACTTAAAAATTTCAAACATTAATAATGAAAAATTCCAAAAATTTTTATTAAAAAACAAAATTTACAGAGTTGAAATTGAGAATAGTTATCAAGGATATAATTTTAATTTAAACAAAAATATAGAAACCTCTTTGTATTATCCTTTTGTTTATACTGCTACCGGAACGAAATGCCTTTTTAAGCCTAACGATGACCTGCCCTATTGTAGTCGGGAGTGCCAAAAAGGATATTTTGACTGCTCTTTTGGAAAATTTCATATTTTGAGGCGAGGAAACACCGAATTTTATGTTAACAAGAAAAAATCAGGATCAACATTTTTTAAAAAACTTAATGTAAGCAGAGAAGTTTTTTCTCCTGACCTGCCCCTTTAATTTTTATGAAAAGGAAAAAAATAATCTTTTTAAACCCGCCGATAAAGATAAAAAAACCTCCGACTGGTTATTATCATTGTTTTTTTCTAAATATACTGAGCAATGCTTCAGTCATTAAAAAATATGGCCTTGAAGTGGAAATAATAGATAGTTTCTTAGAGAAGGAACCAGTTGAAGAGTGTAAGGATTATTGGAAATTTGGGTCCGGAGAGGAAGAAATTATCAAAGCGATTAATAAGAAAAAATGGGATGTTCTAGTTATTGGCTATGCGGTTTGTAACCAAAATTTTCCTTTTAACAAAATTCCGATAAAAACTATTTTAAAAGGAATTAAAAAAGATAAGCATCAAATTATAATTTTGGCTGATTGCGATCTGGCTTATATGACTTGGATAGAATATAACCCTTTAAAAATTTTAAGAAAAGAAAAGAAAATAGATTTTATTTGTACGAGAGAAACCGAGAGTAAAATAGTTAATCTGCTGGATGGGAAAATAATACCCGGCGTAGCTTATAAAAGAGGAAAGTCTTATTTTTTTGAAAAGAGCAAAGGGGAAAAACAAGATTTAATTTTTGATTTTGATTTGATCAAAGTCAAAAAATATTTAAAATTTTTACGTTTCACGCCCCGAACAATGTATTTTAACCCTAGCGAGAAATATTTTCCTTTGCTCAGCTCGCGGAATTGTCCTTATCAGTGTTCTTTTTGCACGACTGAAAAAGGTCGCCCATGGCAACCATACCCGTTGAAAGAGCTTGAAAGATATATTAAACACCTTAAAAGAAATGGAGCAGAGAAAATTGCTTTTCTTGATCCCAGTATAAATATACAGCCAGAAAGATTTGATAAAATTTTAGATATAATTTACAGCAATAAGTTGAAAATGAATTTGGTTAATGGTTTGAGATTAGATCTGCTTAACAAAGAATTAATAAAAAAAATGGCTAAGTGTATGGATGAAATAACTGTTTCTTTAGAGTCCGGCGATGAGTTCCTCAGAAAATTTGTTTTAAACAAAAGAATTCAAGTGGAAAAGACAGAACTTCTTAAAGAAGCCAGGAGACAAAATTTAACCATTTATATTAATTATATGATAGGTTTGCCCGGCGAGAGAAAAAGCCAAATTAACAGCACCCTTGATTTGGCTTGGGGCCTCTTTTCTACTCTGGGCGCGATACCAAAGGTGGAATTTTTAGTTCCGATAAAAGGGACCTCGATTTATAATCAATTTAAAATTAAGAAAAAATACAGCTCGCGTTATTTTAAATTAGAACCTTATTGTGATGGTAAATATTGCACAAAGGAAGAGCTTCAAAAATTTTACACAAATTTTATGCAAAAAATTAATAATTATAGAGCGCCAACTTTTGTTTTGAATTTAAATTCCAAAACTCCTTTTGAAAAAGCTAAAAGTTTTATTAAAAAAATGAGCGAGAAGAGTAGAAGACGAAACAAGGAAACAGACGTCAACAGAGAGCTTATTTCTAAGTTGATAATAAAAGGAAAAGATTTAGTCCTTAAAAAACTTCCTGATTTGTTGAAAGAAGCGAGAGAGGAGGGATTCGGGGAAGTTTATTTAATGGCTGAAGCAAAAAAATTTGTTGAGGATGAATTTATAAAAGAGATAGCTGATTATAATATAGTTCCAATTATTTTGTTCTATAGTCAGATTGAAAAGATAAAAGAAAATTTTATTCAGAGCCTTCAAGGTTTAATCAAGGCTAGAAAATATAAAGAGAAAGTAGAAATTAGTACGATTTTCCAAAATCAAGATTATCAGTTTTTAGAAAAGCTGTTAGTTATTGCCAGGAGACTACTGATTAAACAGATTAATATTTATTTTTTTGCTTCTCCTAAAAAAAAGATTTTAGATAGACTTAAAAAAGTTTTAGAGAGAGGCAGGTCCTTTGGTCAGGAAATAAAAGTTTTTAATCTTCCCTATTGTTCGCTTCCAGGCTATGAAGATTTTCTAATAGATGATAAACTGATGGCAAAAAGAGAATTTCCTGATAGAATTTTAAAAGTAAGTTGTCCCCGTTATAAAGACAAGCAATGCCAGAGCTGTGTTTATAATTGTGTTTGTTCTGGAAAATATAAATTAAACAAATAATTATGGCAAGTTTTGGATATTTAGAACTGACTAGAGAGTGCAATCAACATTGCCGTTTTTGCTCTTCGCCAAAAACTAAAAAGGCGAGAACTCTTAGTTTTAAAGAGGGGAAAAGAGTCATTGATGGCTACATAAGAAATAAAATGTACGGCGTGATTTTGACTGGCGGAGAGCCAACAATATCGCTTGATTTGCCTAAATATTTAAGGTATTGCCAATCAAAAAAGAGCATTGAATACACTGTGATTTCTAATGGTCAAAAATTGGCTGATTTTAATTTTCTCAAATCTTTGAAAAAAGCCGGACTTTATAAAATCAACATCTCCCTTTATTCTTGCCGGCCAGAAATTCAGGGTTTTTTGGCAGAAAAGAAGGATTCTTTTTATTGTATAAAAAAAGCTTTAGAAAATTTAGGCAAACTTGGCGGTATTATTGTCAATATCAACACGGTTATCAATCACTATAACGCTGATCATCTGTCAGAAACAGTTAAATGGGTGGTTAAAAACTTTCCTTTTGTTCGTCATTTTGTTTGGAATAATTTAGATCCTTGGCGGAACAGGGCAGAACGCGAAAATCCAGACACTATTCCAAAATTTAACGAATTTGAACTAGAGCTCCATAAAGCAATGGAATTTTTAAAGAAAACTGGCAGAACTTTTAGAGTAGAAAGAGTGCCGCTTTGCTATATGACTGGTTTTGAAGAGTATTCCGCTGATACGAGAAGGATTGTTAAAGAGGAAAAAAGATGGACGCTTTTTTTAGATTCCCAGGGATTAATTAAAACAAAGGCGCAAAGGCATGATTATGGCCAGGCTTGTCAATATTGTTTCCTAAAAGATATTTGCGCCGGAGTTTATAAAATAAATAAGTTTTACAGCGAGAAAGAAATTCATCCGGTTTTTGTTGACAGAAAGAAGATCCTCGAAAAAATTGCGGCTACTCCTCCTTTTAAACAATAAACTTATGTTTGCTCGTTTATCATTTATTATTTTGGCTTTTTCCGTGGGAATTATCACCAGTTACGAAGATATTAAAGAAGGGAAGATAAGAAATAAATGGATTTTGTTCGGGTTTATCACCGGCGCTTGTCTTTTTTTATATTATATTATTTTAGGCGAGATCAATAGCTTTGTTTACCTTAAAAACGTGGCTTTGAATAGTTTCCTTGCTTTTTTTATAGGATACCTGATGTGGCAATATAAGCTTTGGTCAGCTGGTGATGCCAAACTTTTTACTCTTTACGCCTTTCTTCTCCCCCTTAATTGTTATGCAAACTGGTATTTGAAATATTTTCCTTCTTTTGCTCTTTTGGTTAATACATTTATTTTCGCCTTTATTTTTCTTTTTGTAAGGGCTATTTTCAGCTTGTTTACCGATGAATCTAAGATAGAGGAATTTAGAAAGAACGTCTTTTCTAAAACAAGGATAAAAGAGCAAGCCTTTTCCATTCTAAAAATTTTTCCGATTTTCCTTTTGATTCTTTTAATTCTGGCCCATCTGACTTTTCCTTTCAATCCAATCTTTTTGTTTATTCCTCTGTTTTTTGTTTCTAAGCCCTTGTCTAAATTCCTGAAAGGAAAAAAAATTTTAAACTTGATTCTTATTGGTTCTCTTTTGGTTTTGCTTGGGCTGGTTTGGAACCGAGAGATAAATGTTTTACTTCAAGCCGTTAAAGTTAATCTGATTAGAATGGGCGTCTTTATGGTTGTTTTGATGGCGATCAATATGATTGTTGATTTTTATCTTAATAAAGAAGAGACAAAAACCACTTTTTTTGCTCTTTGGTTGTTTTTAGGCACAATTTTTGTCTCTATCTTTAAAACTTCTATTATCCACCTCTTCAGTCGCTTGGTTCGTTTTTAATTTGACTTGAATAAATATTTCGGTTATAATAGTGTTAATCTTTATGTTAAAAAGCCGGTTTAAGAAAAAAATAATCCTCACTTTTTCCGTTTTAGCGGTTTTAATTCTTGCCTTCTTTTTTATTTTTAAGGCTCCTGAGCAGAGCCGGGCTTCTAGTTTAAGTTGTCAGGTTAGCTCCGGCTCTTGTTCGGGTACTACTGTTTTTAAAATTTACTCAGAGAGCAATGCTCACGCCGAACTCTATGATCAAACCAATTACAATTACTATGTTTGTTGCAGCGGTGTTTCCGATCTTGATCACACCTGTTCTGACGCTACTGTTTTGAAGCTTTCCAGTTCTACCAATGCTCATGTTGAGAAGGGTGCTGCTGGAGATCTGCCTCAGCCCTCTTATATAAAAGGATTTTGGCAATTGGATGAGACTTCTGGGACAAACTGTGTAGACCAAGTAGGACTTAATAATGGAACAGCAAATGCTGGTGCTGTTCCATATTCGAGCGGTATAATAAACTATGGTAGGGATTTTGCATCAGGTTATATTAGTATAAGCGATCAAGATTATTTCACACCCACTAATTTATCAGTATTTTTATGGATAAATCCAGATAATGCGACGCAATGGTCGGGAATCGTTAGCAAATCACAACATTCTGGTCAATTTTCTTGGTCTTTATTTCAAAATGCTGGTGGTTTACATTTATATGTATCCTCTAATGGAAATCCTTGGACGGCATCATTGCCAAGCACTTCGTCTCCAATAGTGGCTGGTAGCTGGCAACAAGTAGGATTTGTCTATAATGGGTCATCTGTGACTTTCTATCATAATGGGAGCTCTATTGGTTCACCTGCTTATTCATCAGGTTTGTATAATAACAATGCTCCTGTTTTAATAGGAGCCTATAAAAATAATGTAGATACTCCAGATTATTTTGATGGTAAAATAGATGAAGTAATAATCTGGGATAAAGCATTAACTGCTACTGAAATTATAGCTCTTTATGCAAACGGTTCTCCGACGAGAAACATTTATTCTCTTAATCTTTCCAATTACACCAACAACGTTTGTTTATCTTCAACCATAGGCAATATATCTTGTGGTTTTGACAGTAATTGCGCCAATCTCGGCTCTGATTATATTTGCCTGGCTTCTATTTCCGCTGACACTAATGCCCATGTCGGCGACTGCAATGCTTATTCCACTAAAGTTTGTTGTAAATATGTAGGCCCCCCTTCTGTTTCTACCAATGACGCTGACCAGATTTCTGATACAACGGCTCGGCTCAACGGAGAAATTACAGCCCTTAACGGCGAAAATGCCAGTGAAAGGGGCTTTGATTGGGATATAGATTCTGGCACGCCTTATGCCAATAGCTGGACGGAAGCAGGATCGTACGGCGTTGGATCTTTTAATACGACAACCGCAATAGAACTTGGCAAGACTTATTATTTCAGAGCCAAAGCTAAAAATTCTGTTGGTTGGGGATATGGCGCTGAGAAATCATTTACCATCAGACCAGCTCCACCAACCGGAGTCAGCGCGACGGACGGAACTTATAAAGATAAAGTAACTGTTACTTGGACAAAACCTTCTGGCGCAACAGGATACAGGGTTTATAGGGATGACGTGCAAGTAGGCGGCGATTTGGGTGATGTTTCAAGCTATGATGATACAGGAGCGGCTGCGCCGACAATCACGCCCGGCTCAGTCAGCTCGAGTGATGGCACTTATTTGTATCAGGTTGTCCTTTCTTCAACCGGCGCTTCGGCAAACACTTCTACTCCTGCTCATGTTTATAAAGTAAAATCTTTTAATATTGGAGGTGCAAGCGACAATAGTAATACTGACACTGGTTACCGAGGAGTAGGCGCTTTGAATTATCAATGGCAGAGAAGTGAAGGAGATAGCGACGGAAGTTATTCAGATATTTCTGGCGCTACCACTCAAAATTATAACGACACAGGCGCACCTGAAAATGGCGCAGGCAGATATTACAAATGTGTTTTAACGGCTGAGGGCGCAGCCTCACAAACCGTTGGTCCTGACAGAGGGTACAGAATGAGCATAGAGACCCATGAGGCATCTAATGTTCTTGACGCAAGCGCTACTTTATGGGGGGAATTAGCAGGTGGAAGCGGAACCGTTAATCACCGAGGTTTTGATTGGGGAGAGACGACCTCTTACGGCCAAGAGTGGTTTGAATCAGGTTCTTACAGTCCTGACTGGTTTTCTCATGGGATAAGCGGTTTAAATGTCAATGTAACCTATCATTTTAGAGCTAAAGTCTGTGACGGTGCTTCTTGCAGTGGTGAGACCCCTTGGATATATGGTGGAGATAAAACTTTTACCACTTATTATATACCGCCCCAAGATATGGGCGTTAATGGTTATGAATGTGGCAAATTAAAAGTGAGCTGGTGCGGGCATCAAGATATGGATGGCTACCTTATTTATCACAGTTTATTTGAAAGCGGCTGCTCTAACGTTACAAGTTCACAATGTGCCTTAGCCGGTTATTTAGGCGAAGGCTTGGATGATAATGGTTTAAAAGGTCATTGGAAGTTAAATGAAACTTCGGGCGCGGTGATTGATTCTTCTGGTCTTGGAAATAATGGGACAAATTATGGAGCAACAACTGGAGTGGCAGGGAAATTTAATAAAGCTTATAGTTTTGAT
>Ga0210057_1003240_pt1 | contig 22562 bp, 25 predicted proteins | sample CryGeyCG2114_010_2_FD_183968 | JGI IMG/M metagenome (GOLD analysis project Ga0210057, IMG submission 183968) | Groundwater microbial communities from aquifer - Crystal Geyser CG10_big_fil_rev_8/21/14_0.10 (SPAdes) (version 2) | ecosystem: Environmental > Aquatic > Deep subsurface > Groundwater ...
CTAAATTATTCACTACCAAGCATTTAACGGTTAATTTTCCCCCAGCTTGATAAAGAGGCGCCGATTGAAACTCAAGAACTTGATTGTTTTTTAATATCTGACAACTTTTAGACAAAATGTCTAAAAAATATACCATTCCCTTCTAAATTTACTGACTTCTCTAATGATGTAGCAAAAGTATAACCACCAGATGGCCAAGTAGCCAAGACTATAATCTTATATTCCTCTGAAGAAATATTAATAAGGTACTTATATACAAAATCAATATTTTTTATTTTACCTTGACGGAGAATAGATCTAGTTGGCTCGTTATAAACATCTATCAAACCCACATCACTTATTTTTCTTAAACTTATCTGATACCCCAGCCCAACCAAATTTCCACTATCAATATCTAAATTACTCATATCAAATGCGCCTCGGACGCTACCTCTAGAAATCGACACAATACTTAAATTATCAATGCTGACAGTTGGCATAAAGACATCTTCCAAAATAAAATTAACTTGCCCTACGTCTTCCGCAAAAACGCTACCCACATTGAATACAAAAAAACAAAAGACACTACGGTGATTAGTATACTTATTTCTTTTCTTATATTATTCATAAGAATTTAGTGTATTCGCTCTTAGCAACATCATAAATGAGATGACACGACGTTGCTTAATAGAAACTACATGATTATTTTTTATTAATTTATAAATCTAAATAACCTAATTAAATTAGTTCTACTTTTATCGTTTTATTTCTAAAAATCGATTGCTATAATCTTATTATACACTTAATCTGGATATAAAAACAATCAATCGTTTTCCACAGGCTACTTATTTTTCCATAGAAAATCATGACGAACTAAAAACTGATTAGCTTTTTCCGGTTCTGCCATAATTTCTTCAACTATTTTTTCCATTCTCATTGATTGAGAGCCCTTGATTAAAATCAAGTCTCCTTTTTTAATATAGTCTTGGACCGCTAATCGTGCTTCGTCACTTGTTTCAAACTCCCTAATTTTTTCTTCTTTCATCCCCGCTTTTTTGGCAGAGTCAGCTGTAAATTTAGAACAATCCCCAACTGCAAATAATGTATCAGCAACTTCAGCTACCCGCTCACCTATTTGCTTATGCGCTTTTTCTGTATATTCACCTAATTCTGTCATGTCTCCTAAAATAGCAATCTTGCGACAATTTTCATATCTGGCCATTGTATCCAATGCGGAAAGAACCGGCGTTGGCGATGCATTATAACTATCGTCAATTATCAATGTTCCTTTTATTCCTTTTATCGGTCGCATTCTGCCTGGTGGAGGCTGAAAATCTTGTAAAGCCTGCGCCATTTCTACCAAATTCATTCCAAAATATGTGCCAACCGATACCGCAACTACTGCCGAATATAATTGATGCTTGCCTAAAATATTGTTCATTCTTACTGGAACCGTATTGCCATTGTAATTTAATTTAAAATGCGCCACTGGCTCAGACACGCTAGAACTAAACTTTATTTCTGAAAGATAAATATCGGCAGGCTGACTTAATCCATAGAAAGACACGGGAGCCTTAGAAAGTCTATTCATCTGACGAACATCTTGATAGTCATAATTCAAAATCGCCTGCCCATCGGCTGAAAGAGATTCTACTAGGCTAGCTTTTTCTTTAACTAATTCATTCCTACTGCCAAAAAATTCAATGTGCACTGGGATGTCACCAATAGCTGTAACTACACCAACTTTAATTGGGACCCAACTAACTAAATTTTTTATTCCGCCCGGCTCATCAGCCCCAAACTCCATAATTAAAATCTTTGGATAATCGTGATTGAATATTACTACCAAAGAAATTGCTTTAAATATTACTCTAACCCAACCCAAAATTGATCTGCCAGGAGACTCGCAACCAATAATTGTTAATGGGACTCCAATTGGATTGTTGTAGCTTTTTTCACTTTTTCTACAAACAAATTTTTTGGACAAAACATGGTAAATAGCTTCCTTGGCAGAAGTTTTCCCAATATTTCCAGTAATACCAACGACTATTAGCCGATATCTCGCTAAAATTAATTTAGCGAAATTCTTCAGTAATAATTGTAATAATTTTGATAACATTTTATTAGCGAATGTCTGGCGGGACCTCGAAGTAAGTTAACATATATTGAGCTAACTCACTAAACATCGGCGCCAATGAGCTGACTGCAAAATTAACTCCATGAGGTTTCTCCAGCTTCAAGTAAACAATAAATTTCGGATCAAATGCCGGCACAAAACCAATAAATGAGTGATTTACTTCATCAGTATAATAACCTCCCTCAGTTAAATTAGCAATCTGTGCCGTTCCGGTTTTAACCGCCATATAATAAGACTCTTTTAAAGGCATTTTGTAAAAAGGCATTTTACTCGCACTAACCAACATCGCTGATAACTGATTTGCTGTTTCAGTCTTTATAACTTGAGCGACTTCTTGAGGCTTTGTAATAGTTTCTGACCCATCAGTATGCAAAATCTTATCTACAATATAGGGCTTCATTCTAGTACCATTATTTGCCAAAGCGCCTAAGGCAGTAATCATTTGAATTGGTGTTACGGCGACACCTTGTCCAAAACTAGCCGTAGCAAAGTTTATTTCTGCTTTTTGTTTTAAATTTGAAAAATTACTTTTAGCCTCACTGGCTAAATCGATTCCGGTGATTTTGTCTAGTCCAAAATCAAAAAAATATTTCAAAAAATTTTCTCTACCCAATGCTTGCTCTACAAAAACTGCTCCGGTATTGATAGAGTTCTCTAAAACATTAGTCATAGTCGCCTGCCCATACTGCTTATTTAAATTATTTTTGATTTCATAAGAACCAATTTTTACAACACCTGTATCTTCAAAAGTACTTTGAGGGCTAACCAACCCCATATCAATTCCAGCCGACATAGTTATCGGCTTCATCACCGACCCCGGCTCATATGGAGTTTGGACACAAGAATTAGAGAAATCACTGATGCTGTTAACCTTGGAGTACTCATTTGGGTCAAAGCCTGGCAATGCCGTCATAGCTAAAATACGTCCTGTTTGTGGTTCCATAATAATTCCGCAGGCTGATGCCGAGCCCAATTTATCGGCAATATCTTTTAATTTTGTTTCTAATTGCCACTCTATATTTTGGTCCAATGTCAAAACCAAACTATCACCATTTTTAAAACCCCCTACTTCATCACTATTCCCAAAAAATAAGTATCCCAATGCATCATTATTCAATTTTGATACTTCGCTTTGGCCAGAAAGAATATCTTCATAATACCCTTCAACACCATATTGGCCCACCTTTCTTTCTGTAGCCGAACTAACAAAACCAATTACAGGCCCCGCCAATCTACCATTAGGATAATATCTCCAATATTCATCCAACAAATGCACACCTGCTAAATTTAACTGCTTAATTTTATTTGTTGTGTCAACGTCTAATTTATGCTTGAGTGGTTCATATGGATCATCAGCAACTGATAATTTTTTTAATATTTCGCCACTATCAATCGACAATATGCCAGCCAAAGAATTTGCTGTACTCTCCCTTTCTTCCTCGGGAATCTCATTGGGTGACACATAAATCATCGGGAACTTTTTGTTTAGCGCTACCGCCACTAAATTATTTTGTTCTGGACTTCTTTTTTCAAGTGATAAATCGTGCATATATATTTCTCCCCTATCTGGCGTAATTTTTTTTGTAGAAGTTTGTTGTAACTCCGCTTTTTCAGCATAAACTTCATGCATAAAAACTTGCAAATAAAATAAACGAACGGCAATGGCCGCTCCAATCAAAATAAAAAAAATTTCTAAAATCACAATCCGCTGTGATATTTTCCGCTTTCTTAACATATGCATTAAATTTTATTTTTGTGCTACGCTGTCCACTGGCCCTCTTAAATAATTAATTTTCTGCACTGGCGCTAGAGTGTCTTTGATTGAAGATGTATCTAGACTTTGCGAAGATTTAATTTTTACCATTTCGTTATTCAAATTTTTATTCTGCTCCTCTAACTGCCGTAAGATCTTTTGCATATCACGCATCTTATACTCTTGAGCGACACTCCCACTAGAAATAGTCACGCTGGCAACAGACGCGACAATCAACAAAACTATAATTGCCACATTTAAAGACAAAATTCCCGCGGTTTTTCTATGTCTATTTAAGCTTGCTTGATAGTTTGTATTCATTATTATTAAATTTTTTGAACAATTCTTAACTTTGCACTCCGCGCTCGACGATTCTCATTATTTTCTCTTGCTGAAGCCATAATTGGTTTTTTAGTAAGTATTAAAACTTCTTTTTTGGCCTCTGCTTCTCGTAAAAGATTTTTTACAACCGAGTCTTCTAGCGAATGAAATGATATAACCGATAGCTTGCCTCCACTTCTTAAAATTTCGATTGCAGAACCAATGCCCTGCTTGATATTCTCAAGTTCTCGGTTTACAGCAATTCTTAAGGCCTGAAAAGATCTTGTAGCAAAATGTATTTTCCCGTGTCTATATTTTCCAGGCACCGCCCCTTCTATAATCGATACTAAATCGTTGGTTGTTTTGATAGGAGATTTTGTTCGTTGCTCAACTATTGCCCGTGCAATATTTTTTGAAAATCTCTCTTGTCCGTAATTCTTAAATATTCCAACCAACTCTTCCTCATCCAAGCTAGCTAGTAATTCCCTAGCTGTCGGTAAATCACCTTGCCGGTTATATCTCATATCTAACTCTTCGTTACGTAAGAACGAGAATCCACCACGGCTTCCTTCTATATGATATGAGGAAAAACCTAAATCAAATAAAATTCCACTAACCTCTCCAGATAAATTATCTTTTACGATATTTTTTAAATGTGCGTAATTCGCAGATACCAATATCAACCTTTCGGCGTCATCTGAATTGACTTGTGCTCCTAATAAATCAATTAAAGTTCTGTCCCAATCAATTCCAAGTACTTTACCTTTTGGCTTTATTAAATCTAGAATAGCTAAACTATGTCCTCCGCCATTAATCGTACAGTCAATATAATTTTCATTTGACTGTGGATCAAAAACTTTTAATATCTTATCAAGTAAAACTGGCTTATGCACTTTTTTTATTTATTTCTATTCATTATTTTTTAAATTCCTAGCTGACCCATTTTTTCCGCTAAATTGCCAACTTCCTTTTCAATCTTTTCTTTATACTGAATCCATGATGCTTCGTTCCAAATTTCTACTCGTGCACCAACTCCTGCTAGAACAACTTTTTTGTTAAGGCCCGTTCGGTTTTTTAAATAGTCCGGGATTAAAATTCTACCCAAGCTATCAATTTCTACTTCTGCTGCACCCGCCATCATCAGTCGGCTAAATCCACGCGCATCCTGTTGGCCGATTGGTAAATGCCCAAGTTTGTCGGCAAGTATCTCCCACTCCTGAATTGGAAATAAAAATAAACAGTTATCTAATCCTAAAGTTATAACAACAGAAGCACCTAGGCTTTTTCTAAATTTTGAAGGGATAGCTAACCTTTTTTTCGCATCAATATTATGTGTATATTCGCCTATAAACATTTTTTATTTTTTTCGTGTATTTAAGTTATCCCCAGATTCATTAAGTTATCCCCACTTTTATCCACAATCCAACACTGTATGTCCATTATATTCCACTAAAGACACATACGTCAACACCCGTAACCCAAGATATTTTCCATATTTGTTAATATAATAAATAAAAACCAAAAAAATGGCTTTATCAAGCCATTTAAATCTATTATCTTATTTACGAATAATTTTTTAATATCTAGTTTTCCACTTTTTATCCACTATACCAAATTTTGGTAACCTAAAAATTTGGGCTTTCATCCCAACTCCCAATAACAATATTTGGGATTAAGGCTAACACCTCAACCTGAACTTTTTTTATTGCCCCGCCTACAGTGCTTTGAATCTGGATAGTTCTTTGCTCACCCCCAGAATTAATAATCGCTAATGTCTCACATTGTCCATCCCCAACATTAAGTATTTCGTCACCGCCATAATTTATATCATTACTTAATTTTAACAATGCATCTTGAGCGCAACTAGATGCAAGGTATTTTGCAGAGACTGATTCATAAAAATTTTTTGCCGAATTTCTTTCGTTAAGACCCAAATACGAACTCCCAAACAAAAATGCAATTTCAAAAATAACCAAAAAACATAAAATCATAATCCCGACCATGCCCTTTGATTTAGAAAGAATTAATTTCATAATTAAGGTTTTATAGTAAAAGTATTTTGCCAATCTGATAAAACTTCATATTTAGTGTTACCTAATTGCTTTGTGTGTGCTAAAGATATTTTTAATTGAACACTTCCTTTATTATTAGTAAATTCAATATTCTCAATTTTAACTGATGAACTACTAATCGCCCTCCAAATATCATCGCCAACTTTGACGCAGAAAGAATCTCCTATTATAGAAAAAATTGTCGGATTTTTTTCCGCATCTGATAACGCTAACGATAAAGACTGACCGACTTCGCCATCTAATGGCAAGTTAATTGCATCGGCTTCTTTGATAAAGCTTTCCACGCGTTGAGAAATTAAACGAGCGTTTTGATTTAGCAAACTTATCCCATTAATCTTTTCTTTAGTGCGCGTCATGTTAAGAAGTAAGACAACAGACAAAACTACAATTCCAGCAATTGCGGTTATATAAAAAACCAACTCCATCATGGTGAATCCTGAATTATATTTGGAAATTTTAGTCTCTATTTTATTAATCATGGCGTGGCTTTAATAAATTGCAACTCTTTATTATTATTTTCAGTCGCCATATAAACTATATTATTATCAAAAAAAACATCTTGGACTTCTCCTTCTGCGTCATATTGCCCAACAACTGTTAGCTCTGGTAAATTACTAATATCAATAATGTTCATTTGGCTATGATCTTTCTTCCCCCCAATAAAAGCATACGCTGACGACAACAAAGATATTGAGTTTATATCATCACCGTACTCCAACAACGCTATCACAGTTAGATTTAAAATGTTAGAAATATCCACGGCGTAGAATTCCCTACCATACGAATTTTTATCAGTAACCATATACAAAATGTTCCCGTCTACTGCTACATCATTAGCGTCCACTCCTCCCGATACATTAAGCGATGAAACATATAATGGATTTGTGGGGTTACTAATATCTAAAATAATCAATTCTTGGTTACCACCAGAAGTCGCTAAAAAAGCATAATTACCGGAAACGGCTACTTTATTTACCTTATCATTAACCTCATAGGAACCTTTGAGCACGGGCTGGGTTGGGACACTAATATCCAAAATAAAAAACTCGCCTACACTAGCCCTCCGGTCGGTTGTTATATAAGCATAATTTCCTCTGACTGTTATTCCTCGAGCATTTTTATTGTCAGATAAATTGTAGTAACCGCTGACATACGGACTTATGAGATTTTCTACAAAAATAGTTTGCTCCTCACGTGACTGATCACCTGTGGCCAAATAAATATTTGGTGGAACACCAAAAAGGTCTCTCCCCTTTTCGCCAATATCTATTGAGCTTAAAAGTTGTGCCGAGGACGTACTGGATAAATCAAAAATATAAAAATCATCTCCCCCCTCTCCATCAGTTAATAGATATAATTTACTACTAGTTACAAAAATTGCTCTGGCATCATTATTCGTCGCTAAGTTAAAAAATCCGGATTCAATTGGTTGAGTCCAATCACCGCCACCAATTAATTTTTGATAATTAGTAAAATAAGAATTTAATTTAATTGATTTTGCATCTCCATCATCTTCCCAAGAAATATTTACTTCAACTTCTTTTTTATCTGGCGAGACATCGGTAATCGTAATACTTCTTTTGTAATTTCCAACTGTATCAAAGTTTGGTATCAACGACCATTCACCACCTAAATTGGAAATGCCGTAAACGCCAGTATTCATTAAAGAATAATTATTTTTTTGAATTGACCGCATCGCTTCATTGGCCTCTTGAGCCAGCATGGTGGCTTGAGTATTATTTTGTGCTCGATATTCCATTTTTTTAATTTGAGAGTACAATCCGCTGCTTAAAATAATTATCATAACTAAAACCGCGATAGCTACCACTATCTCAATTAAACTGAAGCCCTTTACTTGCTCCTTAATCATATAGTCCTAAAAATTCGTTATTGCCCGAAGAGTATGATTCAATTTTTACAGACGATTCTGGGTCTTGCCGTTTTGGTGCCTCGTTAACAAACGCCAAAACAGCTGCAATTATCGCACCGGCTAATATTGCGCTAGACCAAACTATCACTGACGCTTTCGTCGCGGTAACATTTTTTGTCCGCGTATTAACAATAAAATCATCAAACATTTTTTTATAACTAAATATTGCCCCAGTTAAACTACTTAAAATTTCTCTCCTTCAAAAATCATTTAATCTATAGCCATTATAACCCATTAAACAACAATTATTAAATGGCCCTGTGTGGAGAACTTAGAATATCAAAATCCTCTTTTAATTCGTCTGACACTCTCTATTATATAAGTGAACCAGTATTTTCCACTGACAACTAAATCTTGTGCTGGTACATATGCCTCTTCAAAGCCACCAAAACCTTTTTTAAATATAGTTAATCCAACCCAGGGATGATTTTTTTTGTTTTCCGGAGCAATACCCCAAAAATTATAAAACTCACAACCTCTCTTTTTGGCTTTTTTAATTACTGACCATTGTAAAAGATACGAGGCAGGAATTTTCGGATATTTTTGTATTGATGCACCGTGATGATAAAAAGCTTCCTTACCATAAAATATTATAATTGCAGAAGACAATATTTCACCTTTATATTTTGCAAAAAATAATAAGGCGTCATTACTCTTTAAATAAGCTTCAAATTCTTTTTGCAAATAGCTTAAAGAATAGGGAACAAAATGTTGGCGCGATACCGTAGCTTGATATATTTTATTAAAATCTTTAACTTTAGATATATCCGCGCTTACTTCAATTTCAACTCCTTCTTTCTCGGCCTTTCTAATCATATAGCGAGTAGTTTTTCTCATCCCAAATAATAACTCATCCTCATTCTTTTGAATATCCAGTATCCAATCAATTTCCGACTGCAGGTGAAGCGGAGCCAATTTAAAACCATTATTTGTAAAAATCTGACGACTTTCTTCGCTATCAATTTGTAGCGCGCTAATCCTAATAAATGATGCGTGTTCTTCAATAGCTATTTTTTTTAAATACGCTGTTAGCGCCTCAAAATAATTTAAGTTAGCCCAATCAATAATTGGTCCGTGCGGACAAAAAATAAAAGTACCTCTACGCGCCTTAGATTTAATTATTAACGCCATGCCAACTAAAGTTTCTTCATCATAAACACCTAGTCTCCAAAATTTATTATTAAATTGCATCTGTAACTCGCCCCAAGCCCACGAATGCAAAAAACTATGAGGATTAAACTTCAAAACAAAATCATCCCAAACCTCTTTATTATCTATGAGGTTAATTTTTATACTCATTCAATTGTTTTTTAATAAATTTTGATATTCGCTCGGCATCATTAATGCTTGTATTAATATGTGTTGGCAAATTTATCGATTTTGAGGCAACGTTTTCTGCCACAGGGCAACAACCAATTTCATATTTTACTTTACTTAAATTAACCCCTTTTGGCGTAATAACATTGTTATACCAGTCCCCCAAATACATACCCTCTCTGGCCCCATCGGAAAGTAACTTATCAGCGTATTGAGTTTTCAATGTGTAGCGTAAATATATTTGCTCTGACTTAACCGAATCAAACGGCAGAACTACATTTATCTCCGTCAGCTCTTTTGTATAAATACTAGCTATCTCTTTTCGATGGTCATTAAATCTACTCAATTTCTTAAATTGGTTTAATGCCAATATCGCCAAAGCATTGGGCATTTGAGAGCCAATGAATTGTGGCTTTTCCCCTTCTAGCTCTGATCGATAGACTGCCAAAGAGATAAATCTAATTAATTTTAAAAATGCTAACAAAAACCTACCAAACCATTGAAAAGTTGGCCTAATAATCCCAAACGTTATTGGATGAAGCAATTGCTGTAAAACCCAAAGATTTGTTGACATCGACAAGCCTTCCCTAACCATTTCTAAATTACTGGCATATGAATCATTGCTGGTCACTACTACTCCACCCCAGACTCCAGAAATTACTTTGTCTCTACCAAAACTAAAGAATGCAAAATCTCCAAATGTACCTACATACTTATCATGATATTTTGCACCCAACGCATGTGCACAGTCTTCAATAACAATTAAATTATATTTTTTTGCAATCTGCATAATCTCATCAATCTCAGCTGGCAAACCAAATGTATGCTGGATTATTAAAACGCGACTATTCTTCGTAATCTTCTTTCCCAAATCTTGTACCGACATATTAAATGTTTCCTCCCTGATATCAACATAGACTGGCTTTAGTCCCGCCCACAATATTGGATCCGGCACTGCCACACAAGTATAAGCCTGAAGCAAAATTTCACTATCGGGCGCTAAATTTAATGATTTGAGTATTCCCCACAAAGCGCCTCTACCAGACTCAAATAAAAAACCATGCTTAACTGGTAGCCAACTTTTAAATTCATTTAATAATTTTTTTGTTGCTACGCCTTTGCGCCACTTTGTTGGAAAAAATAATAATTTTAATGCCAACCAAAAATCATCTCTTTCTGTATTGGGCGACGTGGCAGTAGTAATTGATTTCATTTTTTTATAACTTTAAATTCACTTATCCATTTACAAGATTGTTCCCCAAGACTGGCTGTTACAATGGGGTTTTGCAAAATATCAACCTGCTCTTTGCTTTCCATAATTAGCCCACATCCTACAGACATCGCTATTCTGTCCGATCCTAAAAAACCAAAATGCCCAGATTTATAGCTTCTGCCTTGTCTGAATAGTTTATCGCTAGACGCATCTACGCCAATCCAACGCCCACTATCAGATAAATATTCCACCCATACATGCATACCATTATCTGCATACCCCGCCCAAAAACCAGATACAATACGAGCCGATATACCCCGACTTACCAATAACGCACAAAGTAACGTACTAAACCCTCCGCAGTCAACCTCACTCTTGCTTAATGCGTCTTGAGAGCTATACAGCCCTTCAATAGGACCACCGTATTTAAGCGTATCTCTTACATAATTATATAATTTTTTTACAATAATTGAAACCCCACCCGCTTTGCCAAGATAAACATTTATTCTGTCTAGTTCTGCCTCATCCAACTTCAATACGGAATTTTCTTTAAGTCCTAACTTACGTTCTTCATCACTAGCAATATTGCTATTTTTTTCTTTATAACGTGGCCTAATTTCAGCCGTAAACTTCATAGAAGCGATTGTTGACTCATGTGGTAGTAACACATCTGTAAATTCGACATACTGATTACCGAAATTAGTTTCTTTCTTTATCTCATATTTTACTCCCTTAAACACACTTTTCCCAATAATTTTTTGAAAACCAAAATCTCGCGGTATAGGTAAAATTATGTTAACTTTATTGTCTTGATTTTCTAAATTATCTATTTTGACTGAATAAACAACTTCGTATGCCTGCTTCCTACAATAAAATGGCAACCTTAATAATCCAATTGTTTTTTTGAACAAAGACTTTATTCTATTAGATAGTCGTGTGTGATTATTCATAATTAAATCAATCTTATCAAAATCAATTTTGATTATCAAAATAATTCTGATAAGATACTTAAAACAAAACAATGAAACAAAAAATTAAACCCAAACAACCTAGATATTTTTTTAGTGGAAAAAAGATTCTATTGGTTGGTCTCGGTCGCCTTGGTGGCGGGCTCGCCATGGCAAAATTTTTAATACTCCATAAAGCGAAATTGACCATTACCGACATGCTACTTCCGTCAGAGCTCAAAGATGGCCTGAAAAAGCTAAAGGGGCAAAAAATAAAATTTACCCTTGGCGAGCATAAAGCTGAAGATTTCTTAAAAGCCGACTACATCATTTTTAATCAAGCTGTCAGCATCTATAGCAAATGGCCAAAATTCATTATAAAAAATAAAAAGAAATACTTCAATAATCTGACACTATTTCTCGAGTTAACAAAAAATACCACAAGACCGGTTATTGCAGTAACTGGCACTCGTGGCAAAACTACTATAACCACTTGGCTGTCTCATTTTATCCCCCAGCCTATAACTGGTGGCAACACGCCCAACTCCGATCTATTTAAAATTATTGACCAATCAGCACCAAATAATTCCCCGTTTATCATAGAAATGCCATCTCATCAGCTAGAGTATATTAAAAAAGGTTTAGCGCCTCCTCATATTGCCGTTATAACCAACTTATACGAAGATCATCTCGACCGATATGGTGATATGAAAACATATCGCGCAGTAAAAAAAAGAATATTCTTAAATCAAACCAAAAAGGATTTTTTGGTACTCAATAATGATAATAAAAATACAAAAATATTTCTCTCAAAAAAACCTAAAAGCCAATTATATTTTTTTTCGTTGACCAAATTACCACTAAATAAAGACGGACTATTTTTTGAAAATGATAGCCTGTATATGCAAAACCAGAAAAAAAGAGTGCTGGTTACAAAATTAAACAATTTTACACCACATCAAAGACAAAATTTGCTCGCCTCATTGCTAACTGCCTATTTATTTGGTCGGTCATGGAAAGACTTGATACAAAAGATTAACGCACTGCCAGCTGTCCCTTTTAGACAACAAATAATATATCAAACAGATAGCTTAACTATTATTAACGACTCTGCCGCTACTAGCCCAGATGCAACAATCGCTGGAATTACCTCAATGAAAAAGTTTGGTAATAACCTTTTACTAATAACTGGCGGTACAGATAAAAAACTGGGATACAAAAACCTAGCAAAAAAGATTGCTTCCTCACTCAAGGGAAAAAACATTTTTTTCCTTAACGGTAGCGCCACTGACAAATTGCTCAACGAATTAAAAAAAATTAAATATTTTCGCTATCAACCGCAAGTATTCTCCAACCTGAAGGACATTCTATTCGCTGTTAAACAAAAAAAGATGCCCAAAAAGGCAATACTATTTTCTCCAGGTGGCTCAAGCTTCGAAAAATTTAAAAATGAATTTGATCGTGGTGAGCAATTTAATAAATTATCAATAAAAATATTCGGGTGACAATAATGCGTTTATCATTAAGCGCACAATAATACTAAATGTTCTAGTCTGTGGTGTTTGTTGGACGAAATCTGAACTTTTTTGACGAAAATACGGACTGCGAAATTTGATTGCCAAGCTTCGCTCAGCAAAAACAAAAACTTTTCTGCTCGGGCGGGCAAAAATTCCTTCCCCCCAACCTCCTTCCTTTTTGCCCGCCCGAGCGAGGCGACTAATTCAATATGGTGGACGGTACAGGGCTCGAACCTGTGGCCCTTCGCATGTGAAGCGAATGCTCTACCACTGAGCTAACCGTCCCAAATAACACCCTAAAGCACTATTTTATTCAATCCCTAATTTATTTATTATTTTTTCGTGAGGTCTCTCCAAAATATCCAAAATAAATCTATCAAACATACTGAATCGATAGTGAAATTCATTTGTATCCATAAAAGCATATCTAACCTCTTTGCCTACTTCAGCTTCTACCTCCTTCAAAAAAGAGTGCATTTTATTATCTGTGATACCGTCGCCAATAAGCAATAAATCAACCCGACCATTGTCCTGATTAACAAATACACCCGAAAGTACAGCTAATTTAACTCGGCCCAACTTTTTCAATTTGTCTTGCAACTTCTCATGAGAAGCCGGCGATGACTTGAGAACCAAACTGCGTAATTCATTAAAAAATTCGAAATCCTGATTAGCAACATAATACACTCCCGACCCCTTCCCCTTTTTTTTACGAACCGATTTTTGAGACTGCAAAAGGCCAATAGCTGTCATATTTTTTATTTGCTTCTCTACCCCCGACGAATCTGATCTAGTTTTTTTTGTTGCTTCCTCGATAGTAAACCCATCGTTTAGATTTCTTAAAAATAATTTAAGCAATCTAGCCTTAACTGGTGATTCAAAAAGTTTTTCTAATATTTCTTGTGCCATAAAATATTTTATATGTTTATTTTTGTATATTTTGAAAAACAACCTAAATTAGAGCGTTTCTCTTATAATTAATTAATATACTCTTTCATTAATCTTTAGGCAAGTTGCCGCATTGGCATATTAACCCCCGTGGTGGTATAATAACAAAAAAATGGAAAAGAAACACCAAGACTTTAAAGCCAAGTCAAATGTTTTGTTGTTTAACCATACCAGAAAGGGCAGTGCTAAGTGTGAAATTTTTCAATTTGAACCTCAAAATATCGAACAAATTGACTTGGGCAACCTCTATATCGTAGGCCAACTCATAGACCCTAACGACGAGTCTAAATTCCTACTAAATACGGTATCTTCGGTTATAAAGAAAGAATACTATGCAAACCCTAAGCGTGGGACCTTAAAGAGCCTAGAAATGGCGCTACACAAAGCTAACCTTGCTTTAGGGGAGATTGCTCATAACGGCCAAGCAAATTGGGTAAACAATCTCAATATAATCTGCGCATCATTATCTGACGACGCTGTTAATTTAGTAAAAGCTGGGCAAGGACAAGCATTTCTTTGGCGAGACAATACAATAATTGACCTTGGCAAAAGATTCATAATATCTGACGAAAAGAAGCCCAACCCCAATAAAACTTTTAAAAGTGTCGCCTCGGGCCAAGCCGTGATAAACGACAAATTAATTTTAGCTTCGCCTACGATTCTTGACTTGATATCCCCCGTTGGCCTTGAACAACTCCTAAATGACAACACCATCTCAACTTGTACGCAAATTGAAAATATTGCTAAAGAACAGCCAGCATTGCCATCGTTAGTTTTATTATTACTAGAGTTACGTCCTCCAGGTGATAATTCGCCAGTTTATAACTCAAATCTGACTCGTGGTAACAATCGATTAAAAACTAGTACAAACAAAGAAAAAATCTTTGGAACTTTCAACGTTATCCAAAAACTACACAATATTTTCTCTATACCGACCCGAGTGATTTCATCACTAAAAAATAAAATGGAAGCGACAGAACTTCCTAAAGTAACTATTAATTACGGTGGAGCTCCAAATCAACAAAAACCAAAGCTATCACGCAATCACTTATTTGCGCTCCTTGGAATTACAATTCTTGCTTTATCCGGATTCGCCTACTCACGCTACCTGTCTAATAGCCAACAAGCTCTAGATAATTATAAAAGAGTTGTTGAAGAAATAACCATCAAACAAAATGAAGCAGAAAATGCGCTTATATTTAATGACACTTTTAGAGCCAGTGAAATGCTGTCACAAGCTAAAAACCTATACGCCAACATTGTTGGATTCAATATCAAACAACAAGAAAGCGAAGATATAGCGAACAAGATCAATACAAAAATTGATGAAATTAACAAAATTACCCACCTTAACGACCTTATCCCAATCACCGATTTTTCAGCTCCAGGCTTCGAATTCAGCCCGCAATATATTTTCGTATCCGAAGGCTCTCTTTATGCCTGGTCAGATAACAGCGAAGTGAGCTACACTTATTCACTAGCGAAACAAAATGGTCGTTATGTCTTAACTCCTCCAACCGATAAATTAATTAATCAATTTACTACTACTAAAGAAACATATAAATTAAATGATTCTAAGTATTTAAAAAGAACCAGCCCAGGTAAAAAACTCAATGTCACCATTAATATATATCCCCCAATCACAAGTAACAGTTTATTTATTGCAAACAAATATTCAGATAATATTTATATAATTGATCCCAACACCGAGCGCATCTCTATAATTAATCGTTCGGGAGAGCTCATAAGCCAAATAATAAGCGACTCACTAAAAAGCTTAACCAACTTTGCATTTTCAGAAGACGAAAAAGCTGGCTTTGCTATTTCACAAAACCAGCTTTTCCAAATTGATTTAATTAATCAATAATTACTTTAATTCAACAGTTGCACCAGCTGTTTCTAATTTCTTCTTAATCTCATCAGCATCAGCCTTAGGTACATTTTCTTTAATTACCTTTGGTGCAGCATCTACTAAGTCTTTCACTTCTTTAAGACCTAGCCCAGTAACTTCTCTAACCACCTTGATTACCGCTATTTTTTGGTCTCCAGCTGCTTTAACCTCAATGTTAAATGAGCTTTTTTCAGCAACTTCAGCGCTTCCTACTCCTGCACCAGCTGCTGGGGCAGAGGCAACCATGGCTTGAGCCGATACACCAAACTTTTCTTCCAGAACTTTTACTAGCTCTGAAAGATCCAAAACTGACATCTTTTCTATTTCGCTCACTAATGCCTTAAATTTTTCAGGCACGACTACATTTTTTTCTTCTGACATATTTTTTAATTATTATTTTGTATTTTTAATTTGATCCAAAACTCCGACAAAGTTTCGCAGATTTGCATTAAGCACCGAAACAAAATTTCTAACTGGCCCCGCCAAAACACCAACAAATTGAGCGCGCATTCCATCAAGATTTGGCAATTGCGCTAAAGCCTGCACTCTAGTCGCCTCTAAATAATTTGCTCCCAGCAATCCACCCAAAATTTTTAATGTTTTATTTTTCTTCGAAAACTCAGCTAAAATTTTTGCTGCCGATACTTCATCTTCAAAACCAAACCCGACACCAATCTGACCAGGCATCTTAATAATATCAATGTCATTAATTCCTGCGTTTTTTACCGCAATTTGCATCAAGGTTTTCTTTGCCACCTGATAGTCTACTCCCCCTTTTTTCAAATCACGACGCAACACCTGCAAATCATTTACCTTAGTATCAGTATAGTCAGTAAATACAACTGATTTTTGTTTTGAAAACTTATCAGTTAAATCTTTTACTAACTCCTGTTTTTGTTGTTTTGTAAGCATATGTATAAAATAAAAATCGTCTTCCGCAGACGACCTTGAATCCAATTGCTTGGATTTTTACCTCAATAGGTTATCGTTTAGATACTTAATCAGCTTTCGCTGAGCCTATTTTCTGCGGATATACTCGCACATTGCGAGACTTTATTTAATTAAAATAAGTATAGCAGGTTATATAGATATGTCAAGATAAAATAACCACCAATCTTCTCGCATAATGATTATTCCAACGAACCGACAGAATAAACTAAATCGGATACTTCACTCTGACAATTTACGAGATCCCAACTTGCAGAATTATCAGAAAAATCATTATCTGTTACACCAGAGATAGCAACTGGTAAGCCCGACGCAACTACAATATAAGCTGCCGTCCCTGCCGAACCAGCACAAGTACATGAGGCAGAATCCTTATAGCGATAAGAAATATTACCCGGAGGCGTTGGTGCACTTCCCAAATAACCATTTTCGACTAACGGATCTAACCATGAGATACCGTTACTATCTAAATCATCTCCTTCAAAATCCCACTTACACCCTGTGACAGCCTCATCGTAATCAACAGGACTAGGATATAACCCAAATTCATCACTATACATGGCAAGCGCAGTTTGAATGCTTTTTAAATCTGCGACCGCTTTAATTGTTTGGCTTTTCCACCGCGCTTTATTCACTTGCACAGCCACAATAGATGCCAATAGCGCGATTATGAAAATAACCACTAGGAGCTCAATTAAAGTAAAAGATTTTGATTTATAATTTATTTTTGTCATTTTATTATATTATACTTATAATTTGCCCACGAATAATCCTTGAATTAATTCAGGGATTGATTAACTACTTTAAATATATATATCTATTCTTGTTGTGCTCTTCTACGGTTTTAGAAAAAACCGCTGGCCCCCCATCATTAGGATGCAAAAAATAAAAATAATTGTTCTTTTGTGAATAGACCACCGCTTTAATTGCGTCCAATCCAGGGCTTGCAATTGGCCCAGGTGGCAACCCCTTAAATTTATAAGTATTATGCGGAGAATTTATTTTAATATCTGATTCGGTTGCCTGCCTTAAACTTTTTCCCGTTGCATAATTAACCGTGGCGTCCGATTGTAAAGCCATGCCAATTTCTAAACGATTATAAAAAACTCCAGCAATGGCAGGCATCTCTCCAACACTAGCTGCCTCCCGCTGGACTATTGAGGCTAAAGTAATAATCTCTTGAATTGTTTTTCCTTGCAGAGAAATTTCATCTCGCAAAGGCTGACTCAATTTTTTATCAAAATTATCTAATAATGTTTTTACAACTGTATCTACTGATAAATTATTTTTTTGAAAATTATATGTATCGGGGAACAAATACCCCTCTAAACTATCCTGATTACTCAAAAAATCGTATTTAAGCGTCGACATGTCATAATCAACTAACGCGTCTTTTTCCAAATTCAGCGCCTTAGCGATTTGGCCTAAATTGTAACCATCGGGAATTGTTATAGTTGACTCAATTATTTGACCTTTGCGTAATTTCTTGGCAATTTGCGCAATTGTCATTGAGGGCGATAAGCTATACTCCCCTACTTGCAAATAATTTGTGTATCCCTTTTGCCAAAGATAAAACTGAAAACTAAAATTGCTAGCTATTAAATTTTGCTCGACCAATTGTTGAGCAATATCTCTCGAGCGCTCTCCTTTATTAACAATAAATACTTTTTCATCTGCCTTCATTGCCACAGAATGATAAATTTTGTTTTCGATTATCATTAAAAGCGCTCCGACTAATAATAGACCAACAAATATGGCGCTAATTATGATGATAACTTTTTGACTCATAATATCTATTATAACAGATTCACACGTAAACTCAATACCTGCTAATATCATTATGCCAGATAAACACCATATTCGTCCATCAATTGGCTTCGGAATATTAGCGGTAGCCTTGATTGTTCCAAGTAGCCTTTTTTACTATTTAAATACCCGGCCCACAGCCCAAAAAAATAGTCGAGCTAAAACGGAAATTACTTCAAAGTCTCCAAACTCAAGCACCACGACTCAATCATTAGCCGTAAAACAACCCGCTAAGCACTTTCTAAATTTACAAGCAGCTAAATCATCATCAATCTTAAAAGCTGAAGGCGAAACAAATGTACCTAATGGCAGTAAAATAGCCATATCTGTCGATAGAGCTTATTCGGTCACAAATGACGCAAAGAGTTATAACGGTTCACTAGGCGTCGCAGAAGCCACGGTTATAGATCAAAAATATTCAGTAGTGTTTAATATAAGCGACCACACTTGGTATGACCCAACTTCAAATTATTACAAGTTACTCACCAGAGAAGTGAAGCTCGGCGGTGGAAAAACTTACAACCTAGACACTGTTGACGATAAAGTTGTAATAACTGCCAGCTTCCAACCTAAAGAACAGAATGAAAACATACTTAAAATAATCAACACCAATGGCGATCAATTAACGGGCCCTGACGTTTATCAAAGCCCCGACGGCTCATTCTTACTCAAGAAACAAATAGAAATGACTATCCCGTTTGCTTTACCAAAGCAAATCGATTAATCTCACAAAATTCGCCAACAATATCTTTGGCTGGCATAAAAATTAACTCATTAAGCGGATATTTTTTAGACGCTTTTTTTATTAGTTCAAGCCCATAATAATACTGCAGTCTCTCTGGCGAACTATCGCCCAATAGATTTTCCCGATAGAGTGGACGCCAACTTTTATTAGCTTCGATATGATTTATAACCAACTTTTCGATTTCCTTATGATTATTTAGACACCAGTCATATTGTTTTTTTGAGTAATACAGATATTTCCAAGGCTTCGCTTCAGGATAAATTAATGAAGAAAAATAGCCAGCTAGGCCTTCATTCACCAGATGTTCAACGAAAGTCATCTTGCTTAAATATTCCTTATTTGTCATTTCACTCGTAACACCGTATGAGTGTAGAACTTGTTCGCTAGAATCCCGAGTCAAATGGTTCAATTCATGCGCCAATAAAATATCCAAATCATTGGCGTCATACTCACTATAATCTACTCCTAAAAAAATCGTATTCCACCCCTTCTCAAATCGGGTGTAACCATCAACCAAATTTAATCCAAAAAATAAAATTAACTCCCCATTTAATTTTTTTTTGTAAAATTTTTCAACTTTTTCTATGGTCGCTTCGGCTCGCGCAGGATAGCCCCAGTTTTTTAAATCTACTAATCTTTTTTTTATCGCCAGCTTATCACCCTCTCCAAGTTGCTTGCGTATGCCTTGCCACTTATTTATATTCTCAAAAAGATATCTTACTGATTTATTATTAGAAGATAAATAATATTCTTTAAAGGCATCAAAATTAATATCTTTATTTTCTAATGAGCTTATAAATTCTTCTATCTTGGGCAACAAATTATGTATTTCCATTACTCCTAAGGTGATATTTCATAATGACAAAACAAGCGACTAATGTTCCGAATAAATTGAATACCAAATCAAAAGCATTATTAAGGTACTCACCAACTCCTTGCTGGGCGTTAAAGAAAAGAACTGCTATAAGCTCAATAATTTCATTAAACGCTCCCACACCCATAGCGCTTGAAACTAAAATAAAACAGAACACAAATGAATTGTGCTCGGTCTTTTTCAGTAGATACGGCCGAACTAAACCATATATAGCAAAAGTGGCCAAAAAGACACCAAACGAATGAACCAAATTATCATAACGAAAAATACCAGGAATCAAATAAACATAGTAAAGCTGTGTTGCGCCAATCGAAACCACTCCACCCATAACATGCATAATGCCTAAAAGAGACAGCCCCGTAAGCATTAATAAAGTTAAATGAATTTTTTTATAATAATAGACTGTCAAAACTAACAGTGAAGCCATTATAAAAATATAATAAACGAACTCATAATTACCTTTCAAAATTGCTAGCGCAGTAAAAATAGCCAAATAAGCAATAGTGAAATATAAAGTTAATTTTATTTCTGTTAAATCTTTCATGAAGATATTTTATAACAGCTGATTTTTTCTGCACGGGTGGAGGGAATCGAACCCCCGCCAACGGTTTTGGAGACCGTAGTACTACCACTATACTACACCCGCTAAACTTTGCTTCGCAAACTCAGGCGAACAGACCCGCTTATTTGCGATACAAAAGATTTCCTATTAATATATTATCATTTTTACCCAAAAACTCAAGTAACACGTTACTTAACAAAAACACCTCCGAGATGGAGATGTTTTGGATTACTTTTTAGTTTCTTTATGTGTAGTGTGTTTTTTACACCACTTACAATATTTACTAGGTGTCAATTTCTTGTCTACTTGTTTTTTCCCTTTACGAGACCAATAATTATTCCTTTTACAAGTCTGACACTGTATTTTCACATGTATTTTCTTTTTTTCTGCCATAACTAATCGTTAAATTTCAAATTATTAATTCTTTGAAACTTTCTTATTTTTAATTAATTTCTTTTCGTCCAAATATCACTATCTTGATCAAATTCATATAGCTTTAACGGCTTGCCAAACATTGTATCGCTTCCATCCTTAATCGTCCAGTCTGATTCCCCTGGTTCAAAATAAGCACGAACTTCATACTCATAAGGCAAAGGCTGGGAATCACCATTTGCTAAAATCTTTTCTCCACTAATGATTTCTACTAGGATACGTCTTAAAACATGTCCGTCTTCGTATTCCACATAAACATTGTCGTCATTAGCAAACCAAAATCTTATCACATACCAACTGCCTCCCAACACTGGGTTAGCAGGAGAAAGCGAGGCGATATTGTTTGCAATATAATCCATCTTCGCATCAATTCCAGTCTCTGCTCTAGTCTTGTCATCAGTTGAGTTACCACCAATAATCGTACTTGATGCGTTGTTCCCAGTCAAATTATTCCAACTATTATTTTTGCCATTGCTTAAATAATACACAAACAAAATTACACAAACTACTAAGCCTATTAAAATAATTGTATTTGTATTTTTTTTCATAAAATTGAGCCGTTGCGCGGAATCGAACCGCGGACCTACTCCTTCATTTACACCTCTACTTAGTCAATGCGTATAAAAGGATTAGACTGTATCTTAAGCATATTTGTCAGTTACTAATACAAACTTAGCTTCCCTTGTCAGTCGTTCGAGCGCACAATGCGCTACGGTCTTAACCTCGCATTAGGCCTTTAACCGTAATTCGGGATTCACTATAAAATTTCTAATATAATGGGCAATATTTTTACCATGGAGTTGCTCTACCGGCTGAGCTACAACGGCAAATTGTTAATGAAGCGCGTCTATCATATCACAAATTATATCACGAAGCTTTCTGTTATAGTACTCTAATGTCAATACTCCATTCTGAAATTTTTGTCTATATGCTCCAATCCTGCCAAAGATAATAACTGTAACCTTCTCCTTAATCTGCCTCGGGCTTATATCGAGCTTACTCACCCAGAATTCTTTTGCCTTCAATACATCTATATCACTGAAAATAGTTAATCTAAAATCTATATCTGCTTTATTGACACCAAATATTTTAACTAAAAAATTAACAAATTGCTTTATTAAATATGGATCTGTATCCCCCAGCCTGATAATGTCTTATTCCTTTTGTGGT
>Ga0210057_1003241_pt1 | contig 22559 bp, 31 predicted proteins | sample CryGeyCG2114_010_2_FD_183968 | JGI IMG/M metagenome (GOLD analysis project Ga0210057, IMG submission 183968) | Groundwater microbial communities from aquifer - Crystal Geyser CG10_big_fil_rev_8/21/14_0.10 (SPAdes) (version 2) | ecosystem: Environmental > Aquatic > Deep subsurface > Groundwater ...
CCGGTGACCTCGCCGGCGCCGCCGTAAAAGGTGATGCGCGTGTTATCGCTCTGTACTAATTGCATACTGCAGAGAAACGCGCGACGCCGCCAGCGCGCCTACGGCGCCGCCGACGACGTCCATAAGAAGGTCGACGGCCGTATCGAATGCGTAATTCGCTTCGCGCGGCATACCGGTGAAGACCTCGAACAACTCCCACGCGACGCCGAGCAACAGGGCCGCAGACACGCAGATGACGAGCGAGATGCCGCGCCCGCTGAGCGTCATAAGCCATGCAGCAAGAAATGACGCCCACATGCCTCCCAAAAAATGTACGCCGGCATCCAACCACACGTAGCGCCAATACAGATGGAACTCGAGTGCGGAAAAATGCAGAAGCGCGAGCGCGGCAAGCACTATGAGCTGTGATAGAAGCAATATTCGCGCGAGCATCCGCACATTCTACCAAGGAAATAACGAGTGGGCGCGCTATACCGGATACCACAATACCCCGCATGCGGGGTATTGTTGTGCGGAGGGTACGGTGACCTGGGAGCGCCCAGGTGGGTTCCCGCAGCGGATGCGCCACAGCGCACCGCAATACTAAGGATCCCGTTTCGGTTCCAAGAGGTATCGTACCAACCGCTGAGACCAGTATAGCAAACCCGTATGTGCAAACACAGAGAAAACTCGTTGTGAACAGCGCCACCGCGCGGCCACAGCCAATTCATCATCCGCACATGTGCGTGCCGCACTTTTCTTGCCGGCTGCCGCTACTCGAGGATGCCGTCGAGATTTACGTCGTAGAGTATTTCTTCGTGGACCATGCGATAGTTCGTCATCTCGCTATCGCTGAACCAATGTGCGATCTCAATCTCCGCCTCTTCTTCCGAACCTGATGCGTGAATAAGGTTTCGCACCGCACGGTTGTCCGGGTCGGACATTTGATACGAATCGAGCACGTAATCGCCGCGAATAGTTCCCACGTCGGATGTCAGGGGCTCGGTACCACCAGTTAATTTACGCACTATCTTGACCGCATGCGCGCCCTGCCACACCATTGCCACGACCGGGCCGCAGCTCATGTATTTCTTCAGATTCTCGAGTATCTTCGCGGTAATCTCCAACGGATCCTCGGAAGGGGGCGTAAGGCCTTTTTCGCGATATCCTTTGATGGTTTTCTCGCCGGTTACGCGCCGCCAGTTCGGGTCGAGCGTGTAGTGTGCCTCGACGTGGTCCGGGTCCGGTACGAGCATCTTCATGCCGACCAGCTTGAGGCCCACGTTCTCGTATCGTTTTATGATCTCGCCAATGAGGCCGCGCTGTACTCCGTCGGGCTTGATAAGCACGAAGGTTCTTTCCTTGCTCGGGTGTGTTTTTGTCATGCGCGGGAGTGTACCATAACTTCGAAAGAGTGGGTATGACCGCCCACCTACATTCCCGCGGACGCCATGTCGGAGGGGGCGGACGCCGGGGAAGGGGCGTATTTTTTCCGTATCTCTGCCTCTATTTCCTCTCGATCGCGGCCGTAGACGCGATACGAAAGCTCTTTCAGCGCATCGACATGCGCGTAATCGACCGGTGGCAAGTCAGCGGTGCGGATGGTGAACGGGCGCGCGGGCGCGCCATGGACGAGAAGCGCGATGCTTGCGTGGCGATTCTGCTGGTTTTCAAGGTCCGAGGCGGAGAAGACAGGCGCGAATTGCTTCGCAAGAAACTCCGCGTCCTGTGTACCGACGCGAAACGCAACCTTCGTGCCCACGTTACCTATGACGGCATCGCGAATGCCCTCCGGCAACTGCGCGATGAACTGGTGCGCCACGGTGAGCGCGAGCTTGTACTTGCGCGCCTCGGAGAGGATCGTTCCGATGGAGGGCGTTGCGAAATTCTGGAACTCGTCGATGTACATGTAGAAGACGGGTAATTCCCCTCGCGTATCGACGCGCGAGAAGGCGGCCTGCAGGAATTTCGATACGAGGACGAGCCCGAGCAGCGCGGTGTTCCTGTCGCCTAGGCGGCCCTTGGAAAGGTTCGCGAGAAAGATTTTCTTGCTGTCCATTATCTCACGAAAATTGAAGGCGCTCTTTTCCTGCGCCACGATCGGGCGCATGATGTCGTTCGCCAGAAAGACGTCGAATTTCGACGTAATGTACGGCGCGATGTTCTCGAGCGACGGATCGCCCCCTGCCTGCTCGGCGATACCGCGCCAAAATTGAACGACGACCGGGTTCGAGCAACGCGAGAGCTTCAAATTCCTGAATGCGGGATCAGCGAATATGCGCGGTATCTCGAGGAACGTCGAGCCGCTATCGGGGTCTTCGACGACGAGCTGCACGGCGTTCCTATAGTACTGTTCGAACATCGGTCCGAAGGCCTCGGGCACGTCGCTGTAGAGTTTGCGGAAGATGCTATAGACCTCGTCCACGACGAACGTTTTCATTTCGGGCCGCGAGCGGTCGTACTCGAGCATATTGAGGCCCATGGGGCGCGCGGTATACGCGGGATCGAAATAGATGACATCGTTCGCACGCTCCGGCGGCACCGACGCGAGCACGTCTTCAATGTCATTGCCATGCGGATCGATGAACGCGACGCCTTCGCCGCTTCGTATGTCCTGCATTATCATGTTCTTTATGAGGCCCGTCTTTCCGGTGCCGGTCTGGCCTATGACATACGCGTGCCGCAAGCGGTCCGCGGTGCCGAAGCGCACTTCGGTTTCCGATGCGCCATAGCGGTTGAGGCCGAGCACGATGCCATCCTCCGGCATCTCGACGGGTGCAGGCGATTGTTTTGCATGCGTGCGCTTGAGCTCGCGCGAGGTCGTTACGCGCTCAGCCGTCAAGTGAAAGATGGATGTTATCTCGGCGAGCGAAAGCGGCATCGCGTAGGACTCGTCGAACGTACGGTACGAGAAAGCGCGCAGGAACTCGGCCAAGCCCCAGTTGGACACGCGCTTGAACACGAGCCGATTCCCCTTCGGGTCGTCATACTGTCCGAATGGCGCGGTGAGATTATGTATGAGACTATCGGCCTCGCGTTTCGTGCGTGCGGAGGCCGCAAGCCGAATGATTGCCGGCACGATGCGGCTTTTCACCTTGCGCGTAAGCGCCTCCGTCGCGACCTGGTCTCCCGGCCGCGACGGATGCATCCTCTCTTCTTCCCGCTTCTCCTTAGATTTCGTGAATGAGTCAAAAATGTCTTTCGCCACGTCGCCGAGGACCGTCTCGGGCGTGCGCAATGCCTCTTCTATCGTCTTGCCCTTGTCGAGCTGTCGCAGGATCTTTTTATAGTACCGATTGTACCGATCTCCTTCGTTCCCAACGACTATTTGGAGCGCCGCACCTTCGCCGTGCTTTGCCAATTTTGAAAATGCGGCAAGCAGCACGTTCAGCGGGTCGTGATCATACATCTCCGGTGTCTTTAAGGGGTAGGCCGGGTGTTCGGCCAGCGTCGCATACGCTGCCGCGTGCTCGCCCTCGTAATTGAAAATATTGTAATCGCTCCGGCACTCCGTAATGCGCGCATTCGGGAACACGGATGAAACCAGCCGCTCCGCAAGCTGCTGCTTTTCCCGCGGCACCGCAAGATAAAGCGATGCCTCTTCCGTTCCCTCCGAGACCGCTATCTCGAGCGAGAAACCCTCATGTTTGCCTATGAATGAAAGCAGGCCGGCGTAGAGCTGCTCCGAGGAGGAAAGCAGCTCCTCAAGCCGCTCCCGCTGCGTTTCCTCCTTACCGCCGGGCTGCCCTTCGGGGTGGATCTCGAAGAGCACGAGGTGGAGCGCCTTCATGATGCGCTCCGGCGGCGCATACCCTTTCAGAGGCAGGCCCTCGGCGACGTAGCGGACAAGTACGCGATGCAGGTCGTCTTCCAGGTGTACGTTTTTCATTTTCGCAACGACTGAGAGCGCATTCCTGATGCCCCGCTCCCTCACTATTTCAAGCAGTGCGTCAATCTGCCGATCGTGCGCCTCCGGCTCGAGGTTGAGCGCGGCACGTATGCTATCGTGCTCCGGCATGACAGTTTCCTCATGCAGCACTTCCGCCGCCGGCGTGTCGGCATAGGAGCGCACTTCGCGTTTTGCTATGCGGTCTCTCTCGAACCGCTCGCCCGAGAGCTCAAGCGCCTCTTCCTGCTCACGCACCCGTTCACGCAAATAGGCGAGCTCCTCTTCAGGCGTTCGAAACTTCTCCACCGCTGCGGCGCGCGCCTTCTCCAATGATGGAGGCATACCTAGACAGTATAGCGTATAGCGTACGGGGTACGGAGTAAGGCCGCCGTAAAAGAGCGGCCGGCGGTTACACCGGCAATACTTTTGCGCCGATGTCGCGGCGGAGGTATTTCTTTCAAAGTGAATTTTATCGGCGGCCTTATACGCATACTCGCGCACTTCTCCTAGCAAACCCCCGAGCGCAGAAACGACAACGCCAATCAGCGAGAGTGGCCCGTGAGCACTTCGGGGCCGTTTTTTGTAACAAGCACCGTGTGCTCGAAGTGCGCGGTGCGCGAGCCATCCTTCGTGCGATAGCCATGCCCATCCTCATCGAGAACAAGCTCGCCCGTGCCGAGCGTCATCATCGGCTCGATGGCGATAACCAATCCTTCGACGAGTTTCTCGCCGCTTCCGGGAGCCCCGAAATTCGGCACATGGGGCTCCTCGTGGATGGCGCGTCCTACGCCGTGGCCGGAGAGATTGCGAGGAAAGCCGAAGCCGTACTTTTTCGCCACCCGCTCGACCGCGTGCCCTATGTCTCCCGTCGTCTTGCCCATCCGCGCCGCCTTGATGCCTGCCGCGAGCGCCTCCTTCGTGCCGACGACAAGCCGTACATCGTCCTCGCTTCGCGGCTCACCGGCGATGATGGTTATCGCGTGGTCGGTATACAGTCCCTTGTGCTTCACGCCGAAATCAAGGCACACGACATCGCCGTCTTCGATAGTGCGGCCGTTATCGCTTGCCGGTGAGTGGACGATGACGTCGTTGATGGAAACACAGAGCGCCGCCGGATATGGGTGCTTCTCCCGCCTTCCCCTGTACCCGAGAAAAGCCGGCTCGTCTCCTCCCGCAATTATCTTTTTCCTCGCTTCTTCCTCGAGCGCGCTTGTGCGAACGCCCGGCGCGACGAGCGCCGCAAGTTCCCCGAGGTAGCGCGCAAGGCGCCGCCCTCCTTCTCGGAGCGCGGCCAGCTCTTCCTGTGTCGTGGCTATCATTTCGTTAGGCGAGGGAAAGCGTTCTCAAAATATTTTGATGTATTTCTTCAATAGTCGGTTCGCCGTCTACCTCGTGGATGGTCCAGCCCAGCTCGCGAAGTTTCTCAACCGACGGCACGACGTGCTCTTCGTACCACGCAAAGCGGCTATTCAACGCCTCCTCCGTGGCGTCGTCATACCGCCCGCGCGCCTGGAGCCGCTCCCGCGCCGACTCTTTGGAGAGCACGAGAACGATCGCTTGCAGCTCGGGGCGGTTCCAGAGACGCATCATGTCGTCAACGGCACGCGACTGGTCGGGCCGGCGGCACGTACCGTCGAGGATAACGTGCTGCGTGCCGTCGAACGATTCATCCATGACTTTCGTAAGGAGATGGATGGGCATGAAGGACGGCACGAGGCCGCCGGCGGCCAGTATCCCCTCTATGTGTTTCGCCAGCGGCGAGCCGGTGTGGACGTAGGCGCGCAACAAGCTGCCCATTTCCGGCCGTACGATGCCGCGCTCCGGGTCCTGCTCTTTCAGGTAATCCTCAAGAAGCGCGGACTGCGTACCCTTTCCGGAGCCGGATATGCCGAAAAACGCAACGGTGAGCGGCTTGTCCAAAGACATACTAACGCACAAGAGTATACCCTTCTTTTTGGAGGATTTCTACGACTTCATCTACCGCTCGCGCGAGCTTTCCGTCCGCGTTCACCACGCGATAATCGTACTGCGGCGCATATTCGGCGATCTCTTTCTCTGCAATGCGCATGCGCTCCTCCAGCTCAGCATCGCTCATGTTCGGATTGCGAAGGCGAACACGCGTGCGCAGCGACTCTATCGACTCCGGAAGGATAAAAATAGTGGTCGCGTTGTAGTGCTCCTTGAGGAAGCGCGCGCCGACGATGTCAACATCCGCCAAAATGACCCTGCCGGAGGCGAGCCGCTTTTCAAGATCCGGCTTGTACACTCCGTAGTGCGTACCGAGCGCCGGGACATACCGATGCTCCACTATGTTTCCGGCCGCACGCTCCTCGTTGAAACGCTCGTTGGTAAAGAAGAACTTATCTCGCCCATCCTGCTCGCCCGGACGGGGCGCGCGGGTCGTCGCGGTGACGAGCATGGTGCAATTCGAGAAACGCTCCCGCAGCGCGTCGATGATGGAATTTTTTCCGCCTCCCGAGGGGCCGGCTATGTTGGCTATCTGTTTCGGCATGCCCGCACTCATACGTCGTACCCTTCCTTCTTTAGTATCTCCACCACATGGCCGATGGTGTCGACGAATTCTCCATCTGCGTTCCACACGACATAGTCGTAACGGTTCTCCGCCTCGTTTATTTCCTCCAGCGCCTGCTGCATGCGGCTGTTCACCTCGCGCTCCGATATGGTCGGATCGCGCCGCATAATACGGCCGCGCAGCACATCGAGCGATTTCGGTTTAATGAATATCGTGATGGCGCGGTACTTTTCCTTATAGTACTTCGCGCCGCGCAGGTCGGTATTAACGACGAGGGTCTTGCCCGCCTTAAGCTGCTTTTCCAACTCGGGCAGGTACGTCCCATACCATGCATCCCGATTCGGCACGTGCGTGTGCTCCACGATATTTCCCTCCTGCACTTCCTCGAAGAAGCGCTCTTTGGTCATGAAAAAGTAGTCGTACCCCTCCCGCTCGCCCGGGCGAGGAGGGCGGGTCGTTGCGGTAACAAGACGCACGAAGTTCGGGTACGCAAGTATGAGTTCGTGCGTAAAGGTCGTCTCGCCGCTGCCTGTCGGCCCTGCAACGACGACTACATTTCGGCGTGGCATACGGAAGTCTACCACGTGAGGCCGTTAATATTCTCTGATGGATGTCTGCGCGTCTATCTTCTTCACCACGTCCAGTACGACCGACACGACGATGAGAAGCGCGGTGCCGCCGATGGTCACGGTCGTGATGCCCGTCACCCCCTGCAGAATGATAGGCAACACGGCGATGCATCCGAGAAAGAGCGCTCCGACAAGCGTGATGCGGGTGATGATGTTGCCAAGGTACTCCGCGGTCGTGCCGCCGGGGCGCACGCCGGGGATGAACGCGCCGTTCTTTTGCAGGTTTTTCGCGATCTGATTCGGCTCGAACGTAATGGCGGTGTAGAAGTACGTGAATACGAAGACGAGCCCGAAGTAGAGCGCTCCATAGACCCATTGGCTGTTCAGTGCGTTCGCGACCGCGCCCGCGCCGCGCGAGAGGTACGCAATGTCCGCGCCGGCGAGGAATGTTGCCACCATCTGCGGGAAAAGGAGCAGCGAGAGCGCGAATATGATGGGCATTACGCCCGCCTGATTTACGCGTATCGGAAGGTACGTTGAGATGCCGCCTAAGACGCGCTGGCCGCGCACCCGCCGCGCATACGTGACCGGAATGGGACGCTCCGCCTCTGCGATATATACGACACCGGCGGTAATGACGACCGCCATTGCCGCGAACGCGATGTACGTTGGCAGCTGCGATATCTCAAAGGTAAATGCGAGCTGCGCGAGCTGCGTCGGAATGACGGCGACAATACCGGCAAAAATGATGAGCGACACGCCGTTCCCGACGCCGAATTCGGTGATCAGTTCGCCTATCCACATTAGCAGCATCGAGCCCGCCGCAATGACAAGCACGTTCGTGAGCGTGGTGAACAGATCGAGGGGCGGAATGACGCCGTTCTGCCGAAGAAGGAGCAGGAACGCAAATGCCTGAAAGACCGCCATCGGAAGCGTGAGGTAGCGTGAATATTGCATGAAGCGCATCCGCCCCGCGTCGCCCTCTTCCTGATACATCGCCTTAAGGCGCGGCGAAAGCACGGTCATAAGCTGCATGACGATGGCCGCGGTAATGTATGGGCCGACACCGAGCATGACGATAGAGAGATTGGACAAGCCGCCACCGGAGAAGATGTTGAGGAGCCCGAAGAACTGATTCCCGGCGAGGAACGCCGCGAGAGCGGACGCGTCAATACTCGGGATCGGTATGGCGGCGAGAATGCGGAACACCACAAGCGCGCCGAGCACAAAAAGTACGCGGCGGCGGAGCACCTCGTCCGCGAGCACCATCTTCAGCTTCCGTATGAACGTCTCGAACATAGCTTAGGTGGCGCTGCCGCCGGCCTTCTCGAGTGCCGCTCGTGCCGATGCCGAGATGGCGCATCCTGTAATGGAGAGTTTCTTCGATGTTTCTCCCGCGGTTATCTTTATCGGAGGAATGGTGCGGCCGCGTCGCTTTACGATGCCGCGCTCTACGAGATCCTGCGGCGTGACCGATGCGCCGGATTCAAATGCCGCATCAAGACGCGAGAGCGCGACAGGTACCGCACGCACGCGGTTTCCCACGACGGTGCGCGCCCGATTCTTACCGAAACCGCGCCGCTTCGGGAGCTTCTTGATGATGTCACGCATCTCGGGGCGCTTTTTGCGACCCGCTCGCGCGTTCTGCCCTTTGGTGCCCCGCCCGGATGTTTTGCCGGCACCGCTCGATTGTCCGCGGCCAAGGCGACGCTTAGGGCGCGCGGTGACTCGTCGCAATGTGTGTAGTCCCGTGCTCATACCTCTTTATGCGCCTTACCGCCCTTAGGCCGTGCGACGCTTGCTAATGCAACGATAGTCGCGCGCGCATTGTTGACGGGATTTTTGCTGCGTGAGAGAAGTTTCGCCGTTACGTCGGAGATGCCGGCAAGGTCGAGCACCGTTCGCACCGAAGAGCCCGCCACAAGCCCGCGGCCGGGCGATGGGCGGATAGCGACCGCAGAGGCGCAGTATTTCGCCTCGACGTTATGTGCGATGCTGCGATTCTCCGTAAGCGGCACTGTTATCATATTTCTCTTCGCGGCTCGAGAGGCCTTCTCGATAGCAAGCGCGGTATCGTTCGCCTTGCCAAGCCCAACTCCCACGCGCCCGCGCTTGTCACCGAGGACTATCCCGACGCTGAAATTGAACCGGCGACCGCCCGCCATCACGCGCGCTACGCGGCGTATGCCGATGAGCTTCTGTTCGAATTCAGACCTGCGCTCGCCGCGCTGCGGCGCGCCGCGGCGGCCGCCGCGCCCGCGCTCAGGCCCTCGAGGACCGCGACGCATTCCCTGGCCGTGCTGTCCCTGAGCAGGTGCCGCGCTTTTTTGTGTATCGGTGTTGTTCATAGTGCCGAATAGGTTTGTTAAAATTTGAGCCCCGCCTCGCGCGCCGCATCTGCAAACGCCTTAATGGTGCCGAGATACTGGAAGCCGCCTCGGTCGAACACAACCTCCGTAACGCCCTTCTCCCCCGCCCGCTTCACCAATGTCGCAGCGGCTGCGATAGCTCGCTCGCGCGGGGTCTTGCCCTTCTCTTCGCCCGAATTGACCGCCGCGAGAGTCACGCCCTGCTCATCGTTTATTACCTGTGCGACGAGCCGCGTGTTGGACTTGAACACGGAAAGGCGCGGCCGCGCTGCCGTGCCGACAACCTTCGCGCGTACTCGCGCGTGCCGGCGCTCTCTTCGTTGTCGTTTCTGCAGTGTTTGCATACGCTTTTTATGCAGCCGCACCCGCCTTCTTGCCTTGCTTCATTCTGATAACCTCGCCTTCATACCTGATGCCTTTACCCTTGTACGGCTCCGGCTTCCTCACGGCTCGCACAACAGCCGCAAACTGTCCAACCCGCTCCTTATCTGCACCCGATATGGTAATAAGATTCTTCTCAACGGCGACCGTTATCCCTTCCGGCACCTGCAGCACGACCGGATGCGAAAATCCGACCAGGAGCGTAAGCGTGTTGCCGGAGAGCTCCGCGCGGTAGCCGATGCCCTCCACCTGCAATTTCTTCTCGAACGGCGTATTGACGCCTGAGACCATGTTTCGAATATGCGCAGCGTACGTACCCCACAGCGCCTGCGCAAGGCGGGTCTTCGCGGCCGGCTTCACGATGATCTCGCTGCCGGCGACCTCCACCGATACAGCCGGGTGCAGCGCGCGAGAAAGCGCGCCGCCCTTGCCCTTGACCAGCACTTCGCCTTCCGCGACAGACACCTCGGTGCCGGCAGGTATGGCGATCGGAAGTTTTCCTGTACGACTCATAATTAGTTTTTCTTAGCGAGCAAAGCGGGCTTAGAAACAACTTCTACCTGCCTAAATTTCCCGAGGAAATTTGGGCGGGTAAAGCATATGTAATTCGCTTCGCTCATAACATCTTCATTACCAAATCTCAAATAGCGCCTCGCCGCCCACTTTTTCCTTACGCGCCTCCGTATCCGTGAGAATGCCCCGGGGCGTGGAGAGAATGAGCGTACCGTGGCCGTAGCGCACCGGCGAGAGCTCTTGCACGCTGCGATACATGCGCCGTCCGGGCTTTGAGACGCGTCTGACTCCCTGAATAGCGTGCCGTCCGCCCTCGTCGTACCGCAAAACAATGTCCAATGTCTTGCGAACTTTCTTTCCCTTCTTTTCCACCGCCTTGACGTATCCGGCATCCTTTAGCTTCTCTGCAATGGAGAACTTAAGCATAGAGAACGGCACGGACACCGATTCCTTGCGGACGGCGCCGGCGTTCTTTACGCGTATTATCAGGTCTCCTACTGGGTCTGTTGTCATACGTGTGTCGTGTGTGTGCAGCGCGCGGCGCTACCAGGAAGATTTCTTAATGCCCGGAATGTTGCCTTCGAGCGCTTCTTCGCGGAAGCAGATGCGGCAGAGGTTGAAGTCGCGCATAAAACCGCGCGGCCGGCCGCACTTGAAGCAACGCCGCACAACGCGGCTCTTGAACTTCGGCGTCTTTTCCGCCTTCGCCCTCATCGATTTCTTTGCCATGGAATGGAATATGCGCACGTCAGGGAGATGTCGGAGTCCTGCACGTTCGGCTTGCGCCGGCCGTTATGGCAACTCCGTGCCGTGGCTTTGTTCCCTCAAAAACTTCGGGTAGCAAAGGCGTACGCCTTAAAAACAAAGCCCCCTTACGAGGCAGGGGCACTATATGCGATTATGCGAGCCGAGTCAACGGCTAGGATTCGCGAAGCGGAAGGCCGATGTATCGCAGAAAACGTTCCGCCTCTTCTTTGCTGCGAGCGGTCGTCGCAATGGTGACCGAGAGCCCGAAGATGTCGCGCTGCTCCTCGTCGGCGGTCTCGGGAAACACCGTGTGCTCGCGCAGGCCGATGGTTATGTTTCCCATCTCGTCTATGGCAGAGATTTTCAGGCCGCGGAAGTCGCGGACGCGCGGGAGAACGATATGGATAAGCTTGTCGAGGAAAGAGCGCATGCGCTCGCCGCGAAGCGTTACCTGGTACCCTGCCGTGTCTCCCTGCCGTATTTTGAACGTCGCGATGGACTTGCGCGCCGGCCGCGGGGCGGGTGCCTGCCCCGTGATGCGCGCAAGGCGATCCTTGATGACCTCGCGTTTTTTCGGGTCGTGCGCATTCCCAACGCCGGAGGAAACGACCACCTTCGTGATGCGGGGCGCCTGCATGCTGCTCGTGTACCCTTCCGCGCCCTTCAGCGCATCGAATGTTCCTGCCATTTTCTCTGCAATGTGTGTCATACGCATGTGTGCATTTATAGCGTGCCGCCGCTTCGCGTACTCACCCGCGCACGCACTCCACCCTCGCGCCTGATGCGCACGCGGGTCGGCTTTCCGCTCTTGGGATCTATAAGCTGCACGTTCGAGACGTGGAGCGGCATCGTCTTTTCAATTATCTGGCCTGAGCGGTTCTGCGCCGTCGCGCGGCGGTGCTTCTTCACTACGTTGGCGCCGTCAATGACCACCATGGCCTTCCGCGGGAGCGCGCGCGTTACCGTCCCCGCCATACCGCGGTTCTTGCCTGCAATGACTATCACTTTGTCTCCCTTTTTTATGTTCATATTAGTTTTTCTTAACGAGCATACGCGAGTTTAGAAATAACTTACACCCGCCTAAATTTCTTGCAAAGCGAGGGCATCGCGCCCTGCTTTGCGGCACGTTCATATTCCGAATTGCATTTGTGTCCATAAGATTTGTTGAGAAATTTGGGCGGGTTAAGAAAAGTATAGTCACAAGCTCCTTATTTTTCTAAACGACTTCCGGCGCGAGCGACGTCACTTTCTGGTACCCCCGTTCGGACAATTCGCGCGGGATAGGCCCGAACACTCGGTTCGCCTTCGGCTCCTTCTTACCCTTCTCCACTAGCACCACTGCATTCTCATCGAAGCGGATGTAGGAACCGTCTTTGCGGCGGAACGGCTTCGCCTGCCGTACGACGACCGCGTAGTGGATGTCTTTCTTTTTTACCGCTTTGCGCGGCTGCGCCGTTTGCACCGAGAGAATAACCTCATCGCCGATGCGCGCGTAGCGGCGGCGCGTGCCTCCCGGCACCTTGAACACACGGCCTGTCTGGCCTCCTGAGTTGTCGGCGATCTTCACGATTGTTTGCGGTTGTATCATAGGGGTTGGTAGAGCGGCCTTAGGCCTCTGCTGCCGAAGAAATGCGCTCAGCGATGGTGAAATGCTTGCGCTTCGACATTGGGCGGATCTCGCGGATCGACACCGTATCGCCGACGGAGGCGGTGTTGCCGGCGTCGTGCACGAGATACTTTTTCGTCTTGCGCATGTACTTTTTGTATTTCGGGTGCTGCTCGTATCGCTCGACCGCGACCGTAACGGTGTCCTTCATGGCGGCCTTCACGACCGTCCCGCGCAACACTTTCCCTTTCGCTGATGTGTGCTTTTCTGCCATAGACGCCGAATACTACGCGTTCTGCCGCTTTAAATCAATCTCTCGCATTCGAAGCTCAGTGAGCGCGCGTGCTATCTCGCGGCGCAGCGTGCGTCCCTCGCGCACGTTCCTTGTACGCGTACCCGCCTCGCTGAAACGGAATTCCCGCAACCGCTCGCGCATGTCGGCGATGGATTTCTGCAAGTCCTCGATGCTCTGTTTTTTTAGATCAGCCATACGAATGGTCGAATGTCGTGAATGGGCGCCGCAGGAGCTCCTACCGTGCAACAACCCGCACTTTCACCGGTAATTTGGTTCCGGCCTTCCGAAGCGCCTCGCGCGCGGCCGGCTCGGGCGCACCGTCTATCTCGAAAATCACCCTGCCGGGACGAACCTCGAACACGTATCCCTGCACGTCCCCTTTGCCGCTTCCCATTCCTACCTCAGCCGCCTTTGCCGTGAACGGACGGTCCGGAAACACCCGTATCCACACTTTCGCGCTCTTACCCGCGGAACGCGTGAGTGCGCGGCGCGCGGCTTCCAGCTGGTTCGATGTGACGCGCGCGGCGCTCGTTGCTTTTAGACCGAAGGAGCCGAACGCGACCGTGATGCCGCGCGTCTCGGGCGCGTTCATGCGGCGCGTGTGCTTGCGCCCCGTCTGCCACTTTCTGTACTTGGTTTTCTTCGGTGAAAGCATACTCATTACTATTGCGACTTTTCATCGGCGAACACCTCTCCGCGGTATATCCATACCTTGATACCGATAACACCATACGGAAGGTAGGCGACTTCGCGTGCAAAATCGATGTCTGCACGCAGCGTCTGCAGCGGCACGCGCCCCTTCTTCGCTTCCTCCGAGCGGGACATTTCCGCGCCGCCGAGGCGTCCGGACACGGCGATGCGCGCGCCTTCAACATCCCGATTCGCCATCACCTTCTCGACCGTCTGCTTGAGCACGCGGCGGAATGTCTGGCGCTTCTCGAGGCCTTCGGCGACCATGTATGCAACGACCGCGGCCTGTGATTCCGGGGAGCGCACCTCCTCAATATCGACACGCACGGGCATCGGCGTCGTCCCCTTTACGGAGCGCACCAATGCCTCAAGCTCTTTCGTCAGTTTGGCGCTGCCCTCGCCTCCGCGCCCGATAATGAAGCCGGGGCGAGAGGTGCGAAGGAGCACGCGTATCATCTTTTGGTTGCGCTCTATCTCGACAGAAGTCACATAGTGGCCACGGAGCCTCTTTTTGAGAAAGCGGCGGATGGCGGCGTCAACCATGACGTTTTTCCGATACTCCGACGGCGTCGCGGCGAACCAGCGCGATTTCCAATCGCGGATGATGCCGAGGCGATGTGCATATGGATGTACGGTGTGTGTCATAGGGATAGCTTCTAGTTTCTAGCTTCTAGCTTCGAGGGCCGGCTAGACGCTGTTTTTGTTTTGCGTTTGGCTGCCGGCTTTTCCCCTGCAGCAGATGCGAGCTCGAGTGAGATGGTACTCATCGTCTTCGCATAGCGCGCGGCGCGCCCTCGCGCCATCGGCGTGTAGCGGCGCATGACGCCGGATTTATCCACGCTAATGCGCTTCACGACGAGCGAATCTTCGGTTAGCCCGGCGCTGCGCGCGTTCGCAACGGCAGATTCGAGAAGCTTTAGAACGGCAGGCGCGGACTTCTTGGGAAGGAACGAGAGGGCTACGCGCGCATCACTGACGGACTTGCCGCGTATCGCGTCCGCGACGAGCCGCGTCTTGCGCGGCGATTGCCTATGGCCGGACAGTTTTGCACGCACGGTATCTTTCGTATTCGTTGCCATATGCTACTTTTTCTTGGCCTCACCGGCCGCTTTGGCAGCTTGAGCAGCCGCAATCTCCGACTGCTTCGCCTTCGTGTCTATCTCCTTCTGCATCTTACCGCCGTGCCGCACGAACTTCGTCGTCGGCGCGAACTCACCCAGACGATGCCCGACCATGTCTTCCGTTACCAGGACATCGGCGAAGTTTTTTCCCGTGTGTACGAGAAACGTGTATCCCACGAATTCGGGTGCTATCTGCGAAGCGCGCGCCCACGTCTTAATGCCGCCGTCTGACGGTTTTCGATGGGCGACTTTCTTCGCCAACTTCTCATCCACATAGGGGCCTTTCTTGAGCGAGCGCATACTGGTTTCAATCAAAATCCCGCCTCAGCGGGTGCGCCCAATGTACCCGAGATGCAGGGCGGAGTCAAATTATCGCCGCGAAAAACGGGCATCTTATCCCTTCCGTCGTTTCCCGACCTTGCGGCGCGAGACGACGAAGACGTTCGAGTACTTCTTGGGGCGGCGCGTCTTCTGTCCCTTGCCCGTCGGCTTGCCCCACTTGGAGCGAGCGCGCCTGTGGCCGCGGCCGGCGCGGCCTTCACCGCCGCCATGCGGGTGGTCTACCGGATTCATGGCACTGCCGCGGACCGTCGGCCGCTTACCCATCCAGCGCGCACGGCCCGCTTTGCCCACCACAACAAGGCGGTGCCCTTCATTCGATACCTCGCCGACGGACGCCCACGCCGTGCCGATGACCTTGCGGACTTCGCTCGAAGGCATCTTCAGGTGTGTATACCCCGCGTCGTGCGCGATGACCTCCGCGTAATTGCCTGCGGAGCGCGCGATGCGCGCGCCGGCCCCGGGTTTCAGTTCAATGTTGTATACGAACGTACCGATAGGGATGTTGGAGAGCTGAAGGCGGTTGCCCGGCTCGAGCGGCGCTTTCGCCGATACGATAAACGTGCTTCCCACTTCCGTTTTCTGCGGGACGACGACGTATCGCTTCTCTCCATCCGCATAGATGGCGAGCCCGATGAAGGCCGAGCGGTTCGGGTCGTACTCAAGGGATGCGATGCGCGCCGGAATGTCCTTCTTGTCGAACTTGAAGTCCACATCACGCCACAGGCGCTTATGGCCGCCGCCGCGGTGTCGCGAGGTAATCCGCCCTTTGTGGTTGCGACCGGCGGCGCGCTTACCTCCCTTCACGAGTGATTTCTCTTTTTTTGAACCGGAAAGCAGCGCGCGGTAGTTTAGGCCGCTCATGCCGCGTCGTCCGGCTGTTCGAGGTTTGTAGTGTTTTATGGCCATACGCTACGCAATAGTGATAGTTTCTCCCTTCTTAAGATAAATGTACGCTTTCCGGCCCCCCTTCTTCACGCCGCGCTTACCGGTGCGCATACTGCGCACATTTTTCGCGGGGATGGTCGCGACGCGCACCTTGCGGGGGCGTACCTTGTAAATGCTCTGCACGGCCGCTACGACATCACGCTTCGTCGCCGTCGGAGAGATATCGAACACGTACACGCCGCTCCCGGACTCCATCGTCGCCTTTTCCGTGATACGCGGCTGCCGCAGAATATTCGAAAGACTCCCGCGCACGGGCACTAGCGCACGCTGGGATGTGCGCGCCTTCTTTTCTTCCTTTTTCTCGTTTTTGCTGAATAGTGCCATAGCTCATTTATGCGCCTTTTTTCGCCGCGCGCTTCTTCACGCGCTTTGCGACATTCTTCTTTGCGCCTTTTTTCTCTTTCTTTGCATCCGCAGCCGCGGCTTTGCGGGCGCTTTTCTCCGGATGCGTACGCTGCTCCAGGACCGCAAGCGCCGCCTCTGGATTCTCGATGACGAGGAGCGAATGTGCAAGCACCGCGAGCGGATTGAGGTCGCGCACCGCCCCGGCCGTTACGGTGCCTATGTTTCGAAAGCTCTTAAGCGCCGCCTCTCGCGGATCGGGAAGCGCGACAAGTGTCTTCGGAAGGCGCGCGGCGTCGCTAACGGCTCCAGAGAGTGCGCTGAGCGCTTTCTTGGCCGACGCTGTTTTCGGCTCTTCAAGGCCAAAGTTGTCTACAAATACCACCTGCCCGTCGGCAAACTTCTTAGAAAGCGCGACAAAGAGCGCCTTTGTGCGCATTTTCTTGGGGATGGCGCGCGCGTAACTCTTCTCTGCACGCGGACCGTGCGTCACGCCGCCGCCGCGCCAGATGGGAGAGCGGATGGAGCCGTGGCGCGCGCGTCCCGTCCCCTTTTGCCGCCACGGCTTCTTGCCGCCGCCAGAGACCTCTCCGCGGAACTTCGCGTGCGCGAGCGGCGCGCGGGCATTGGATTGCATCGAGGTTACGACTTGGTGGATGAGCGCGTTGTTCCATGGCAGGCCGAAAAGCGCCTCCGGCAACTCGATGGTTCCCGTTTTCTTTCCTTGCACGTTGTATATATCCGCCTTCATACGTATGGTTATGCGCTTCGTATCTCGACAAGCGTCCCTCTACGCCCCGGCACTGCGCCCGAAATGACGAGTGTGCGGGATTCCGGGTCTACCTGCAGTACGCGGAGATTTTTCACGGTGACGCGCTCGCCCCCCATGCGGCCGGCCATGCGCATCCCCTTCACTACGCGGCCTCCCGCGCGGCCGCCGCCGCCGATAGAGCCCGGTGAACGCTCTTTGTCTTTCTGCCCGTGGCTTCTCGGTCCGCCCGCAAACCCGTGGCGCTTCACGACGCCCTGGAAACCCTTTCCTTTGGAAACGGCAGATACGGTCACCTCGTCGCCGGGCGAGAAAATAGAGATGTCGATGGTCTGCCCGCGCTCCCGCGCTTCACTGTCTTTAAATTCGCGGAGGTATCGCGCGTTCGGCAAGTCCTTGAGATGGCCGCGCACGGGCTTAGAGAGGCGCGTCTCGCGTCGCTCGCCAAAACCGACCTGCACCGCCTCGTACCCGTCCCGCTCATCGGTGCGCACCTGGGTGACCGTAAGCGGGCCGGCGCTGATGACGGTTGCTGCATGCGCAACGCCGCCTTCATCGAAGACCTGCGTCATCTTCTCCTTTGTGCCAAGCATGTATTTGTTAGTTTTCATTGTGAGTGCAGCGAATTAGGAGAACTTTCACGCGCCTAAATTTTGCTGTGCAAAATTTGGGCGGGTCGTGAGAATTATAGTCGCTCGCCACGCTTGCTTCCTAATTCTCCACGAAAAATGCCCGCGCTAGCGGGCGTTCATTGCCTCGCCAGCGGTCCCTCGCCGCCCTAGCGACGGGTCAATGGGACATGGGTGCGCGCAGTATACAGAAGAAGTGCCTGCGCGCAACCTTGCCGGTCGCTTAGACCGTAGGAGCTGTCGCAGAGGGCGGCGCGTCCGGGGTGTCCGATATAGTACCCTCCTCACCCCGCCCAAGGCGGCGCAAGACGTACCATCCAAGCACTACGACCGCAAGACCAAGTATGAGAAGGACGAGGACTCCTCCTATTCTGCCGGCAGCGGATGGCTGCACTGCTTCACCCTCAAGAAAAACGGGGCCGGGATCGGGGAGGTATTCGTGCACCACGCCTTGCGCTTCTGCCTCCGCTGCCAGCGCGTTCACCAGGATAGCGATCTCCTCATCGCTCATGTCTGCGGAGCGCGGGTCTGCGAGAATCGCCGCGCGGATGGATGCGTGCAGCTCCTCGCTTCTGTCCTCCTGCGCCGCAAGTACGAGTGGAAGCGCAAGAAACACCAGTGCGCCTACGCCAGCTGCGGTACATGCGCGGAGCAAACTGCTGGAAGTCATGCAAAAAGTATACCAACGCCGGGACGCACGGAGCCGCCTTTATCCCCACTAGAGGCCTTCACCGGAAGCGGGCTCGGCGGAGCCGCTCCTTACAGCGTCACGCGCCCGCATGCGCACCACCACCCACGCGGCCGCTCCGAGAAGAGCGAGGCCGCCTGCGATCGCGATGAGAAGCGTGAGTACGTCTGCCATAAATCCGGCTGTCGCGGCACCCTCTTCGGTGCACAGCGACGGATCTATCTCATTGCAGTCATACACAAGGCGCGCGTCGTCCACGAGCTGATTGCCTTGATAGAGCCGCGCATTGAGGTGCACGACGTTGTAATCGCGGCGCGGCGTGAAGGCGCTTGCGATGCCCATCATGGCGCCCGTTACGCCGCCAGTATATGTATGCGAGTGTATCTCGCGGCCAGTTTCGTCGGTGAGCCGCAACTCCAGCCGCCCATCGGGGACGAGCGCGCTCTCACCGCTTCCGTGGAGGCAGGAGAAGAGCGTTGTTTGCTCGCCTTTGCGCAAGGGGAAGGAGGTAATGCCGGGGAAGTTGATGCGGGTGCGGTCAACGCCCTCGCGCACGAAGCGGACGTTGATGATGGATTCTGTGTTGCGCCACTGCACGGTGCCAATGGCGAGATACACGGGGTACTGCACGTCATCGGCGACGAAGGAGACCGGCGCTGAGCCGCCTGCCGGCACTGTGACAGTCGTCTGGAAAGTATCAATGAGATTTTCGTTGCGCTGTGCGTCCCATTGGTAGAGGCGCCAGGTGACAGGGACCGTCGCGCCTTCTCCTGTGTCATTCCGCACCGAAGCGGTGATCACTACGGGGCTTGAAGAATCAGCCCGCGGCGGGAACGCGGCAAAGAGATACGCATTGCCGTTTACGCGGACCGAGTCCTTGTCGAACTTTACGGTCGTGTTCCGCTCGCCCATCACCAAGAACGGCATCTGATTGCCAACGACATCATCGGTGAATGAGAGGCCGAGAAGATTGTATTTTTTGGATGTTGTGAAAAAGGCAGCTGCCGCGTATTCGCCGCTTTGCGCAAAACTCGGGATGTCCCATGAAAAGACGATCGGGAGAGTGCCGTGCGCCGGCAGCGCTATGTTGTCGCGCACGAAGAATTGGTCGACGACATCGGGACCGTTCGCGGCGACGGCATCGGGCTCGTCACGCATCCGGAAAATCTTTACGTACAGCGCGCCATCTACGATCGGGTACGGGTTGTCGTTCACGATCTCGCCGACGAACGTGACCGGCGTCCCCGAAACGGCCGTCGAGACGTTGGCGGTTGCGTGCACCTGCACCGAACCAAAGGTGTAGTAATCAAAGCAACTTACGATGCCCGCCGACACGCCTCCGCCCGCCGAGAGCGGCCCTTGGTCGAACGGCTCGAAATCGAGATCATTCAAAAATCCCTCGTAGGTGAGTTCGCCGCTCTCAAGCATGCGCAGCACGTTCGCGACGCTCGCATCAATGCTCTCCTGTGTCATCGTGCTCGCGATCCCGCTTTCCACGAGTGCGGTGCGTATCTCTTCTGCAGTGCGTACCTGTGCGGAAAGCGCACCCGGCAAAAACGCGAGCCCGGCCAGCGCGGCAACACACACAATGGAAAGGAGTATGGCGAGGTTCGTGTGCGTTATTTTTTTCATACCGTTTCTACGCAATTAAGTAATTATAGTAGACGAGATGACCGCACTCGAGAGTTATGCACATCTATATCTCCTGAAACACCGGCACGATGTTGACGGTCGCGGTGGCGGTGATGGTTTCCTCGTCGAGGTCGATGCAGGAGAGCGTGTAGGTGGTCTGGCTGTGGATGGGGCTTGACGGTGAGCCCTCGAGCGGGGAGACGGTGCCTTCGAATGAGTCGCCGTTGGTGCCCCTGACAGCGCAGGAGGCGACGTTGGCGGCCGACCAGTGGAGGTTCGTCGTCTCGCCGATACGCACGAGCGAGGGAATGGCGCGGAGGGTGAGGGATGGCGACTGGTTCCCGGATGTGCCGCTCGTATCGTCCGAGAACTGGAAAGGTGCCGCCTCTCCCGTTTCGCCGCACACAAACGTGTGTGACACCCAACCGGAAGTATGGCCATGCTCGTCCATCGTGAGGACCTGAATGGTCTTTGTGCCCGAGGTTGAGAAAGTTCTCTGCGCTGTCTGCGTCGAGCCGGACGGTACGAAACCAGTGGAGGGGGCAAACTGGTCTATGGTGCCGTTTGCGTCCCAATCGATGCCAAAGCGGATCCTATCGCCCTCGGGGTCGGTCGCGGTCATCTGTATCGTATAGGGCTGCCCGACGATACACACGCCGGAGCCGGACACAGACGCGGACGCGGAGCCCTCAGGCGCGGCACCTGATGCGGATACGACCGGCTGCTCGGGCGCGCCTTGTCCGTCACCTTCTGCCGGCGCTACAGCGACCGTAAGGGGAAAAGATATCTTTTGCGCAGGCACGGGAATTTCCTTGCTGGACGGGTTGCCGTCGTCCCATGTCCGGAATGTGGAGCGCGCCCACATGCCGCCGGGGGTTCTATCGAAATTGAAAACGAATGTGTACGAGCCGGGCTGGTTCAGCGTACAGATCCGGTTCGCGCCGCTTGAAGAACACGGGAGCGAGCCGGTGCCGCCAATGCTTTTTCCGGGCGGCTCAACGGCGTACGTGGCATACAGCTCGACGCCGTCGTGACTGTAAAGTTCGGCTATTTTCTCCATATTCTGCGGCGGGCGGTCCCACCACGGACTCATCCAATGACCATACGGGGAATCCCAAGAACCGACAGAGACGAACCAGTTAATGTGCGGCTTTTGGTGCGCAATGAACGAGAGGTTGACGCGCGTTCCGAGAGGAACCGTCTCTCCCTTTTTCAAGACACGGCCCGTCGCGGCATCAGTCATCCGTATCCCGTACTCCACGGACACATGAATGTTCTCAAGAGTCGCGCGTGCGCCGAGGTCGTCGATGGGCCACGGAACATCCGTTCGCCAGTCGCCGGCATGCGAACTCCACACGACACTGTAGGCATGCGCTGCAAGCGGTGCAAAAATATGGGCGAAAAAGAAAACAGAAACCAAGAGCGCGAGTATGAGGTGCGCAGTGCGGGTGAGTCGGAACATATGAGCTTCAGTATACGATACAAAGCTACGCCGCCCGCGCGTGCGCGGGCGGCGCTGGGGACAAGCCGCGCTGTAGCGGCCGCGCTTACATCATCTTGACGTCGATGGAGACCCCGGAAGGCAAGTCGATATTCGTTAGGGCCTCTATCACCTTCGGCTCGGGGCTCAGAATATCTATCATCCTCTTGTGAATTCTCATCTCGAACTGCTCGCGCGAATCTTTGTCTATAAACGCCGCACGATTTACCGTATATTTCTTGATATCTATAGGGAGAGGAACGGGGCCGATTATTTTCGCACTGTAGCGCGCGGCGGTGTCGATTATCTGCTTTACCGACGCGTCGAGGACGCCGTGCTCGTAGGCGCGCACGCGAATGCGCAGGCGATGCACTTCAAGCGGCGCCGCCTTCTTCGCGCCGGAGGCGCGGGCCGTTTTCTTAGCCGTAACGCGCTTTTTTGCGGATTTCATTGCCATAAGGAACCCCGAGAGTATGCACCATTCTCCCCGCCGATGCAACCACGTACATAATCGCAGGTACTTTAGCGCTTCTCCACCCTCCCATTCCAATATTTGATCAAAAATCTAAGTACGGAAATTTGGTGGTGAACTCCCTACCATATCTAGCTTTCTTGGGAACCCTCGCGACTTAGGTCTAAGATTTTCTGAGAAAAGTGAGCATATATCGGTTTGAAAAAGCACAGCGCGAGAAAACCCGCCCCGGCCGTTTGAGCCGGGGCGGGTTTTCTCTTGTGCCTGCCGCCTTAGTGACCTTAGGCGACTATTTTAGTTACAACTCCAGCTCCAACGGTTTTGCCGCCCTCGCGGATGGCGAAGCGCATTTGCTCTTCGAGCGCGATGGGGCCGACGAGCTTCACCTTGAAGGTGACAGTGTCGCCCGGCATAACCATCTCGACGCCCTCGGCAAGCGTCACCTCGCCGGTGACGTCAGTCGTGCGGATGTAGAACTGCGGCTTGTAGCCGGTGAAAAACGGCGTGTGGCGGCCGCCCTCCTCCTTGGTGAGGATGTAAACCTCCGCCTCGAATTCCGTGTGCGGCT
>Ga0210057_1003242_pt1 | contig 22558 bp, 22 predicted proteins | sample CryGeyCG2114_010_2_FD_183968 | JGI IMG/M metagenome (GOLD analysis project Ga0210057, IMG submission 183968) | Groundwater microbial communities from aquifer - Crystal Geyser CG10_big_fil_rev_8/21/14_0.10 (SPAdes) (version 2) | ecosystem: Environmental > Aquatic > Deep subsurface > Groundwater ...
GCAAGACTAATGCCAAAAAGAAGATTGGGCATAAAGGGGTGTGTTACGCCGCAGCATCCAAAAATGCTTTCAGAGCAGCAAAGTCATCGTACAGAGCCTGCCGGAAGCTGCCGTTGTGCAGAGCGGCAGCGGGGTGGTAAATAGGGAAAATGGCAATATCCTTTAGCTTCTGTGGTTTTCCGTGCGCCTGTGTCATTCCGAGTTTCGGGAAAAAGTGACCGAGTGCGTGGCGCCCGAGCGGCACAATCACTTTGGGTTTTAGAATGGCAATTTCCATTTTGAGCCAGGGCATGCACTGTTCCTTCTCTTCGTCTGTGGGATCCCGGTTTTCGGGTGGGCGGTACTTCACCACATTGCTGATGTACACGTCCTCACGCCTGAGTTCTATGGATTCCAGTAACTCATTGAGGAACTTTCCCGCAGGTCCCACAAACGGGCGCCCCTGTTCGTCTTCCCGCTGTCCCGGTGCCTCACCTATAAACATAATCTTTGCGTTTGCATTCCCCTCACCAAGAACAGGATTTGCTGTTTTACAGAGCGCGCAGCCGTCCCAGGCTTTGAGTTTTTCTTGGAGGACGGGAAGGGTGATGTTCATAGAATGCGTATGTTGTATATGGTATGCAGTATGTAGGGAAGGAGTTCCCATATACCACATACAACATACCACATACCGGTATCAGTTCTGAGAGAAACAATGATCAATTAATACTTTGCTTTCACATCCGCGATACGGTCCCGCACCTTCTGCTGCAAACCCTCATCTGTTTCTGCGAGGATCTTCACGGCGGCCAGTGCCGCATTCTTGGGATTGAGCACCGTCATCACGGGGACATCGGAAGGCATACGCAAGCTGGAGTGCAGGTCCACCATGTACTCATCCAGCTTTTCAATAGGTGGACAATTCACAACAGGGTGAATGCAGCTCCCGGCTACCACTCCGCCGAGCCCGTTACTCATTCCCACAACGGTAATGACCACTTGCGGCTGCGGATCGGCATTGATGTTCGCTATGTGCTCCACTACCTTTTCGGGCACCTTGTGAGCCGATGACACAATAATTTCCGATGGTACGCCAAATTCACTGAGCAGATCAGCAATCTTTTGCGCATAGCCTTCGTCAGATTTGGAGCCAAGAAGGAAGGTAACTTTCATTGGTGAGTGTGAAGTCTACGTCCATTGTAGCGTAGAGATGAATGCAATGAAGTGGAAGATAGATTTTTTTGGTGGAGCTAGAGGGATTTGAACCCTCGACCTCTTGCATGCCATGCAAGCGCTCTAGCCAGCTGAGCTATAGCCCCATAGGTGAATTGCAGATGAGCAAGGATCGGAGTGACGTTGCGAATCGCAAGATCCTATGCCCGCCGTAGTCCCGAGCGAAGTCGAGGGACGAAGGTGGGCTGGACGCAATGAGCCTTTGCCCTGCTTTGCTCGCCACGTGGCGCAGCCTATCTCATCCTGGCTTTTGCAATGTGAATTCCGTGGCGTTCCACGTAGACGTGCATAAGCACGTCTTTACATGGTGCGCCCGACAGGATTTGAACCTGTGGCCTCCTGGACCGCAACCAGACGCTCTATCCGGACTGAGCTACGGGCGCATATGAATGATGAAAGAAAGATCGAAAGCCCCTGTAGCATACAAGCGAAGTCCGGAGGACTGCCTGTCGGCCGTAGTCCGCCGAAGCACAAAGTGCGTAGGTGGACGAAGGCTGAAGCTACGGGCGCATGTGAATGATGAAAGAAAGATCATTGCCTCTACAACGACAGAGTTACACATCCTGAACCGATGCGAACGAAATGAGTATCTGGTTCGGGGCGGGCGCATAAAAGCCGACTTACGATACTGTGCTGTGTGATTTGCTTCAATAGTATTGTTGAGTATCTTTGTAGACTCGGACGGAACATCATTACAGCCACTTCCTCTTTTTCAGCCATAGCAACATGCCGAGTCCCACTGCAGCCATCACGCAAAGAACTGCGGGGTAACCCCACTCCCACTGGAGCTCCGGCATATGCCGGAAGTTCATGCCATACACACCTGCTATAAAAGTGAGCGGAATAAAAATAGTTGCTATAATGGTGAGCACTTTCATTACGTCGTTGGTGCGGTGGCTCATAATGGAGAGGTAGTTATCCAACATGTTTCCAAGGAGGTCCCGGAACGTGTCGACGGTTTCTGTGGACTGAATAATATGGTCGTAAGCGTCACGCAGGAATGGTCTGGTGGATTCCTGCATGAGAGGGGAGGCAAGCTGCTGGATTTGCAAAACCACATCACGCAGAGGGTAGATGGCCTTACGCACAAACAGCATTTCCCGTCGCATGTCGTAAATGGAACCTATGAACGCATCATCGGGATTTTCTATGAACTGCTGTTCCATATCCTCTATGGTTTCTCCCAGTTGTTCGAGAACCGTGAAGTAGGCATCCACTGTGGAGTCGAGCAGACGGTACACCAGGTAGTCCGCTCCTCCGGAACGGAGTTTGCCCATGCCGGAACGCAGCCGGTCGCGAATGTGGTCGAAGTAATCCTGTGGCTCTTCCTGAAAAGAAAGGACGCAGTTTTCCTTCAGAACCAAACTCAGTTGTTCTACAAAAACATGGTCGTGTTTCTCATCGAAGTGGAGCATTTTTACAACTACGAAAATAGCATCGTCATACTCTTCTATTTTCGGGTGTTGGGTCGTATTTAAAATATCTTCCAGAAGCAGTGAGTGTAGATTAAATTCCTTGCCCACGGCTTCTATGAGATGTGCATCGTGCAGGCCATCAATATTCATCCAGCAGACCGCGTCCTTTCTTTTGTGTTTGCCGTATTCCTCTATGGACTGCAGTTCCACTTCTTCCACGGTCTTTTCGTTGTATGTCCACAGCGTGATGTGCGGCTTGGTCGTCTTCTTCTCACCCACATGTTTAAGCGAACCGGGGGAAGAGCCGTGAGTAGAGACAGTCTTTAAGAACGACGGAATGCGTCGGGAGCGTACTTTTGTCATTGTCCGTAGTATGACCGAAAAATGTGTCCGGAGGAAAGTAGGGCAGCATTGCCATATGGGGAAGAGTGGTGGGTATTCGCCTTCTTCTCACATCTATTTTACTCTCTGTTTCAGGGCGAAATTGAGCAGATACAAAGTTGTGATTTCGCTGTTGCACAATTCTTATTAAGTCTGTGAAGTCATTCGCGTCTTCTCTCATATGGTGCATACTGTCCGTATGATCGTTGTACGGAAAGTTTTTTTTGCTGTAGTACTCGGGGGCATACTTCTGATGGGTGTGACTTCGCATACACTTGCCCAAGATCCTGCAAAGAAAGTGGATGAAACAAAGCTCACCATGCTCCTTGAGGCTTCTCTTGTGAATGCAAGCGATAGTTTCCTGCAAAAAAGAATCAACGAAGAACAGGAAAATATTCGCAACCTCATAGAAGACGAACTCAGTATTTTGGTCACCGTCCCTTCCGACGAAGAAGAAATAGAGAGCAGCGGGGAGTTTTCCCGTGCCATAGAGCGGCAACGCACCATTATCCGATCACTCGAAGAGCGTTTACGTGAACGGAAGATAGATCTGGATTTACTGATTGCGGAAGAGCAGCGATTTTATCTTGATCCCGGTGCGGCTTCCGGAGCGCTGACTGAGTTCCGTACCACCAAATCTCACCCCCAATTACTCGCCCGCAAAACTGTTCTGCAGGAGCGTATTGCTTTCCTGAATATTCTTATACCGCATCAGAAAGATCGTCTGGAGCGTCTTATTGCAGACCAGAGATTGCAGCAGTTCGGGGTACTCATCGAATTTGGAAAATACTTCCTTATCGCCCTTGGTATTCTGCTCATTGAAAGACTCATCCAGAATTTTCTGCTGGTACATATTTCAAATCAGAATATTCGTTACCGGGTGACCAAGTTTTTCAGTGGCAGTGTATATGTATTTTTACTCCTGTGGCTTCTGGGAGTTCTGTACACACACAATCCCGGTATTCTTGCTTCATTCGCCATTGTAGGAGCTGGTGTTGCCATTGCACTGCAGGACGTTATTAAAGATGTTGTAGGGTGTCTGGTCATTTACCAGAACGATCTTTTCTCTCAGGGAGACCGTATTAGCATTGGTGCAAAAACAGGGCAGGTCATAGACATCGGACTGCTACATACCAAGGTACTTGAGATTGGTTTACCTCCGGAGGGTGTGCTCGAACAAACCGGCAAAGTGCTTTCCATACCCAACTCAAAAGTTCTCGTAGAGCCTGTAAATAACTACAATGTAACTTCCGATTTTGTGAAGGCGGAAATTGCCCTGGTATTAAGCTTTGAGAGTAATGCAAAGAAAGCCGAAGAAATTCTTACCAGCATTCTTCAGCAGTCCACGGATGATTTTTCTGAACGTGACCGCATGCAGCACGCCATTCGTACCAGAAGTATGTATGTTCCGTATCAGCCCAGCAGCGCCACTGTGTTTAAGTCTATTGCGGCAGACGGTGTGCAGTTTGTTCTCCGTTTCACAGTGCCTATTGGTATGCAGCGGGTGATAGTCTCAGAACTGACGGGTAAGATTCTAGAAGGATTCCGGACAGAATCCGATATAGAACTTGCGTACCAGACAAGCAGAATTATTGCAGAGGGAAGCGTGCACTAGAAACCGTCTGCGTAACTTTTACAGTTCACATGTGTAGTACCACTCTCCAATTACGGCAAAAGGTCCATAGCTACCTCTACCAGGTCAATGCAGTGAAATCTTCGGAGCATGCTATAGCACTGGGGTTTGCCATAGGAAGCTTTCTCGCCATTATACCGCTGTTCGGACTCAGTGTTCTTTTTGCCATGCTGGTTGTTCTGCTCTATAAAGATGTGAACAAGTTGGCTCTGTTTGGTGCCATTGCCTTCTGGAATCCATTCACACTCATTCCCGTGTACTATGCGAGTTTTGAGATTGGTGACTTTCTGTTCGGGAATGCTCCGATTATTGAGTATGACCTGACATTTGCAGATCACGTATTTAGCTTTACACGGCGTTTTCTTGCGGGAAATGCACTGCTTGCCTTCGGTCTTTCCTGTTTGGCCTATACACTCATGCGGTGCTATGTGAAATATGTGCGGAAGCGAGACTAGCGCTGGAACCTTCCTTTGTGCTACAAATAGAACAATGCTGTTTTTATTCCGCAAAAAAGAGAACATTCTCATTGCCACACGGCACGAGCAACATGCTGCCGTGGTGCATCTTATAGAGCAGGGAACGCTTGGTAGCGGGTATTACATGTTATTGCTTCTTGCTGCTCTCATCATTACACCCGGTCTGCTCATTGATAATGTTTCCGTCATCATCGGAGGTATGATTTTGGCTCCGCTTATGGTTCCTCTGCTCTCGCTTTCCCTTTCCCTTGTGGCAGGGAGTCTCACGGGGTTTTTGCGTTCCATCCGTATTCTGGTCATCTCGTTTATTCTCACACTCGGAACATCCGCTATTATGACCGTTGTACTTTCCAAGGCATACCATGTTGTTACGTGGATTCCGGAAGAAATCAGCCCGGGCGTCTATATTTTCATCGCCTTCTGTTCCGGCATCGCAGGCGCTTTTGCCTGGGTAAAAAAGGATATGTCTGCCAGCGTTGCAGGTGTAGCTGTAGCTGTGTCATTACTCCCTCCTCTCTGCGCTGCAGGAATAGGTCTGGCCCTTAAGGATATAGGCCTCGTGCGGAATTCGCTTGTCCTCTTCGCAGCGAACCTTGTTGGTATCTGTTTTGCTGCATTCATCGTGTTCTGGATTCTGGGATTCCTCAATTCCAGAAAAGTGGAGGAGAAGGAGATAGAGAAGGTGGAGAAGTAATCTTTTTGGTGAGCGACAGAATTTCCGATTCTTTGAGGGATTCGTTCGTTCGTTGGCTCGTTCACTCGTTACTCGTCTTCGTTTTCTGCTATGAAACGAGTAACGAGCAACATAGTAACGGGCAACGAAACAGTGTGGACTTTCCTCTATAAAAAAACCGGGCACCTGCCCGGTAGTGACTGTGTCACCACGGAGCAAATGCCCGGCGGCACTCTTTAGAGAACTTCGAAGTTATCCAAAGAGCGGTAAGCGCAGATAACCACTCTGCATCCCCCTACCCTTTGACACGATACCGGGCGTGCCACCCTGTGTATCTTTGTTGTAACCCGAATGCTCGGGTATCGGCCCTCCGTTTAGTGCCTGGAGGTGGGCTGTGTATGTTTGTATCATCCCTTCCCGCATACGCGGGAGGGAACTGTCGGCCTGGTGAGTTGCCGAAGCAGGGAGGAGAGAGAAGTGACTAAAACACACGACTGAGACAGAGGTGCGCCTTGGAACGAGTCCAAGGAAAGACCCATAACTACATGCGAATGCAAAGCCGGAGCCCTCCAAACCATGCGACTTATGGTGTCACTTCTCTCTGCTCCCTGCGGAGGAAGGGGAGATGGTCTGAAGGAACAAATCAAATCATTATACCACTTATTTGTTTCTTAAGCAATACTCCTAGTTTTGTCCTAATTACTTTCCTATTTTCTTTGAGCGCAGTAGTTTGTAGCGCAGTACAAAGTTTCAGGTTCAAAATGCTACTGCGCTCTATACTACGTACCTACAATGAGCAATATGATCCCAGGTAAGCTTGTCCTCATCATCGGCCCCAGTGGAGTAGGCAAGAGTGTCATTCTTAAAACTTTGCGAAAAAAGCATCCGGAATTGCATTTCCCCAGATCTGCAACGACAAGGGCACGTCGCAGGAACGAAGGGGCTGATCTGTACAATTTTGTTACAGAGAGCGAATTTGATGCATTGCAGGAGGCCAATACGCTTCTGGAATGGGCCGTCGTGCACGGAGGTGCACGGTACGGCACGCTTGCGGAAGAAATTATTCCCCCCATAGAGCAGGGGACGGTGGTAGTACGGGAAGTGGATGTGCAGGGGTTCGATAGCATTCGCAATCATAAGTATTTCCGCGGAGAGAATGCCCCCTATGTATTACAATCTATTTTTATTCTTCCCGAAAGCGAAGAGCAGCTTATTCGACACATTACCCATCGGGCTCCCATGGCAGAGGCTGAGCTGAAGCACCGCATTGCAAGTATGAAGAAGGAACTTGCATATGCAGAGGAGTGCGATGTGCAGATCGTGAACAGAGAGGGGGCGCTCAAAGAGACTATTGCTCAGGTAGAGCGTGTTCTAGTTTCTAGTTTCTAGTTTCTCATCACTCGTTTCATCCTCATCCTCATCCTCATTCTTTGTTTCATCTTTTTCTCCTTCCAGCACTTTACTACCCACTACGGAGCCTATGGCACCGCCAATAATGAGTCCCGCAATTATCCGTTTGAGTGTACGGTCGGACTTTTTCGCCTTATTTCGACGACGAAAGAACCACATAAGCCGATACAGTGTAGCAGAAAATGCCTCTTGCAAGCGTCGTTTCCATAATTTTAGGACAAACCTCAGGAAAGCATCTTAAAACACAATCCTGGATGTTCTTTCAAAGAAGGTGCAGTGTACAAAATGCAATCCACAGTAAGGTATTCAATAGAGAAAAATGGAGAATATTGGCTCTTGAAATGTGTAATTTTATTTGAACAACTTGTTATGTGCGTCCTCGTATGTTTACCTCGGGGTGTTTCTGTATTTCTTCCGTCACCACTCTCTCTATTTCAGCCAATTTCCCGGGACTCCGTGCTTCCAGACAAATGGAAATACACGGACTGGTATTACTCTGGCGAATACCCGCCCATGCCCCGTCCCCAAAATCTATGCGTGCTCCGTCCATGGTTTTCACAGGATACTTCTTTGCAAAGTGTTCGGTTATTTCACCTATGACGCGTGTTTTTTCTTCATCCGGGCAAAACGGACGTTGTTCGGGAGTCTGGTACACCGTGGGAAAATCTGCACACAGTTTAGAGACGGGCTTGCCGGCAGCGTGCACAATCTTCAGTACACGCAAGGCTGCCACAAGTGCGTCATCAAACCCGAAGTATTCCTCTCCGCAGAAGAAGTGGCCTGACTGTTCCCCGCCGAGCAGCGCACCATGTTCCTGCATGGCATGTTCCACAAAAGAGTGCCCCACCTTACACATGACCGGTACACCACCCCATCTCCTTATTTCCGTTTGCAGAGCACCGGAGCTGCTTACTGTACACACCACAGGTTTTCCCTTATGGCGGGAAAGATGATCCTGTGCAAGGAGCAAAAGCACCTCATCGGCCGTGCGGATGGTGCCTTGCTCATCTACCAAGCCGAGGCGGTCACCGTCACCATCGAATGCCACTCCGAGTGCGCACTTCTTTTCAGTCACGGTATGTTGAAGATCTTTCAGCGTTTCTCTCTTACTGGGGTCCGCAGCGTGGTTGGGAAAGGTGCCATCCGGTTCCGTATAGAGTTCATGTACCTCGCAACCTGCGTGCCGCAATGCCTGGGCGTATACAGGCCCTGCGACACCGTTTCCTGTATCTATGGCTACGGGCATATTCTGGGCAAATGACCCAAACAGTTCCTCTAAAAAGGCAAAGTAGGGAGAAATGGCATCCCATTCTTCTCCGGATCCTTCACCGTCCACAAATTGCTCTTTCTCTATGCGTCTCCGGAGGTTCTGGATGTCCTCTCCGGCATAGGCGTGTGCATCCCGTATCTGCAGTTTTATACCGTTATCTTCCGCAGGGTTGTGGCTGGCGGTAATCTGTACGCCGCCATCCAGACCCTTTGTACAAATGGTGAAGTAGTTGAGAGGGCTTGGCGTCTGTCCTATATGTAAAACAGTGCAACCCGTTGAACACAGCCCTTCCATCATGGCTTTCTCAAAATCAGGACTGTGTGTACGTGCGTCGCGCCCAAGCACAACGGTAGGGTGTTCCTTTTTAGAGAGCTCGCGCAGTACAGATCCAAAACCGCGTCCAATCAGCCGGTACGTTTCCTCGGTCAACTGTTCGCCGGCTGTTCCGCGAATGTCATACGCGCGGAAAATGTGAGGATTGAGGGGGGTCATTTCTGGCCTAGCATAGCAGTTATTTCCATGAATGCAGGTGCTTCCTTGGTGTAGCGTAATTTTGGTATCCTCCTTCGCCTCACCCGCGAAGGGGTGCGGCTCGGAAGGTCCGTTTGTTCTGCAACGCATGTTATGGAAATAGTCATAAAAATATGTTATAATATCCATAGAAGACCAGCATATCTATCCTATGAAAAAAAGCCTCAAAGTAGCGTATTTCTCCATGGAAATAGGCATCAAAAGCGAAATGCCGACCTACGCCGGCGGACTTGGTATGCTGGCAGGGGATATGATGCGTTCCTGTGCGGATATGGCTGTACATGCAGCCTGTATCACCATGTGCTGGCAGCACGGCTACATGAAGCAAACTATCCATCCCGATGGTTCCCAGATCTACGAAGACCGCCAGTGGAATCCTGCAGACTATATGGAAAAGATACAGCAGACCGTTACGGTGACGCTGGAGGGAAGGGAAGTAACGGTTGGCGCCTGGAAGTACGAGCTTAAAGGTTTGCAGGGCACGGTTCCGGTGTACTTTTTGGACACGAATCTCGAAGAAAATTCTCCCGCAGATCGTGAGATCACAAAGTATCTCTACGGAGGGGATGGCACTATGCGCTTAAAACAGGAAGTTGTTCTGGGTATAGGAGGTGTGCGTATGCTTCGCGCTCTCGGTTATAAAGAAGTCGGCACGTTCCACATGAACGAAGGCCATGCTGCATTCCTCACACTGGAGCTTTTGCGTGAGCGGGATTTTAAAGATGATGCCGTACGTCCCAATTGTGCTTTTACCACGCATACACCGGTGAAGGCCGGTCACGATGTATTTGCGTACGATCTTGCCTGGAAGGTGGTAGGGGACATGCTGCCGTGGCACATTAAAAAGCTGGCCGGAGAGGATGCACTCTCCATGACGTTGCTTGCTATTCGCTTGAGCAGGTACACACACGGTGTCTCCAAAATCCACGGTGAAGTCTCCCGTCTGATGTTTCCTGACGAAAAGATCGATTCTATTACCAATGGTATCCACCATCTTACGTGGGCATCTCCGGAAATGCAGACAGTGTTAGATACCTATGCAAACGGCTGGCGGCAAGATCCCACCATCCTTTCACATCTTCACTGTGCCGACCTTCCCGATGATGCAATCTGGCAGGCACATCAGGCGGCCAAGCAGCGTCTTATAGAGGAAGTGAACAAGCACACGCTTTTGCAGTTTGATGTCAATCATCTCACCATTGCCAGTGCTCGTCGCGTTGTGCCCTACAAACGACCTGAACTGCTGTACCAGAATCTCGAACGACTCAAAGAAGTCGCATGTGGACGCCTGCAGATTATTCATGCCGGTAATGCGCATCCTTCAGACACGTTCTCCCAAAGTGTTATTCAGCGCATGGTACAGCGGTCCAATTCCCTGAAAGACTGTGTGAAGATTGTCTACCTGGAAAACTACAATCCCGATCTCGCCAGACTTCTCGTTTCCGGCGCAGACATTTGGCTGAATACACCTACGCGTCTCTATGAAGCCTCGGGTACGTCGGGTATGAAGGCATGCATAAACGGTGTGATGAACCTCTCCACTCTCGATGGCTGGTGGATAGAAGGCTATGGCATGGACCCCGAAAGCGGTTGGCGCATTGGCTCCCTTGCCCGTGCAGCGGATATAGACGCGCACCGTGCTATAGACGCCGAAGATCTCTACACCCAGCTCCAGTACGAAGTGATTCCCGAGTACTACTACAAGAACCGTGATCGTTGGATTCGCCGCATGAAGAGGGCGATTCGTCTGGTAGGCTTCTTTAATACAAACCGTTGTGTACAGGAGTATCTGCAAAAGGCGTGGGTTTTGTAAAATTTAAGGATCAGACTTAAAATCTTTGATTGCAAAAGTAAATTTGATAGTTGTATGTACTTGACATATATTAATAAATATGTAAAATGCGTTTCGATATGTCTGAACAGTCTGATGCTTCATTGGCCGTGAGAAATGTATCTCTTCCGGCAGATGTGTCTGCTATTATTGCAGAGCAACTTCCTAAAATACGTTTGGCGATAGGCCCTACACTTGAAGGTATAAAGCAGCGTCTAAGGCTAAAACAACATAAGCATATTTTTGTTGTAGATGGTGGTGATATCTGTGAAGCCTCTGTAAGAGATGAGGGTAGGATCCCTTCTGTTGTAATTTCTCGACTGAAATCGGGGGGATATGTTAGTGGTCTTACACCAGGTACGCAGTGGGCAATGACAAGAGAAGAGCTAGAACGCAAGCTTGCAATAGATTCTCCTATAGAAGATAGCATTTCTGCCCTAACAAACAATGATGCTGGAGGTGTAGATCCGGGTTCCCCCCTGAAATCTTCCTTGCATCTTCTAGTAAGAATCAGCGATGCTTTTACCCTTGATGTAGACAGTATGGATGATCTTGTTCAAGAAGGTCTTTTTGATCAAACCTTGTATGTTGCCTTCAAAAATGAGCTGGATGAATTGTTTAAAAAGGTGACAGCCCAACTCACAGCGTTGAAATCTATAGACCAGAATAGTCCTGCTTATACTGCTGTTGCAAATGCGCTTTTACCAGCAGCTATCGAAATTGTGTTCAACTTTGTGCAAAGAAACGCAAGGAAAATTGAACTCTTAAGTCAGACAGCTTCTGATCCCGAAGCAACAGTCAGAGTTTTAGAAGCTTTGTTAAAAACACAGGAGCAGTGCAAGGAGATATTAGCCAAATCGAATGCACCACTGGATGATTTGATTTATGAATTGCAAGCTGCACAAAGGAAAAGGCGATAAGTACTGAGCAAAACCCGTCAGATGAATAAGCAAGGGAAGATCTATTAAATAAGGCTAAGGTTAAGGCTAAAGGGTAAGGTTAAGGTTAAACTTCTAGCCTTAGCTTTAGCCTTAGCCTTACAATCCACGTGTGTCACCCTTTAAGATCGTCGGCATCCTCAACACCACCCCCGATTCTTACTTTGATGGTGGCCAGTTCAATCAAGTGGATACAGCGGTAAAGCGGGCAGGAGAGATGCTTGCAGAAGGTGCAGACATCATAGAAGTGGGAGGCGAATCCACTGGCCCGGGTTCTCGGGATGTTTCTTTAGAGGAAGAGCGGGAACGCACTATGAGCATCATTCAGGCCATTTTAAAAGCATATCCGGATACACATGTTTCCATAGATAGCTCCAAATCTGCTCTTGCAGCAGAAGCACTGGATGTCGGTGCTATGATGGTAAACGATGTAACCGCCGGCAGGGCGGATCCGGAGATGTTTTCGGTCATGGCTCAGAGGGGAGTGCCGCTCGTGCTCATGTATGCAAAGGACGGTTCGCCACGGACTACCATCAACGAAGTGCGGTACGACGATGTCATCACTGTCGTAAAGGAATTCCTGAAAGAGAGAAAGGAGTCAGCTATGGCAGCAGGAGTGAATCCGTCACACATCATTCTGGACCCCGGTATGGGGCACTTCGTCTCATCCGATCCACAGTATTCTTTTGATATTCTTGCACGTTTAGCAGAGCTCCTAGATCTTGGCTGTCCGCTCTTCGTAAGCCCTTCACGCAAATCTTTTTTGGCAGGTAGTGAAAATCTTTCTACGGAAGACCGCCTGCCGGGAACTGTGGCAGCATCGGCCATTGCCGTGCTGCACGGAGCTCACTACATACGCACGCATGATGTGCGAGAAGTGAGAAGAGGTTGTGAAGTAGCGATGAACATTAGGGAAAACTAAACAAAGGAACATATCAAAACGCGCAGGAAGGCATCCTGCGCTGGTGTGAATTGTTTTGGGAAATCCAGCGCACGTTGCTTACCTATCTATCGGCAGCGTGCTCGCCCCTTTTGTTTCCCATTTTCTACGGTGCAATTTGTGCAAATATCAGCACAATGCCAAAACTAATGAGTATAACAAGGAGTCCCAGAACAACACGGAGAATAAGAGCACGTGCCTTCGTTGCCGTTTCCTGATCTCCCTTGTTAAAAATCATCATGATGCCGGCAATGACGATGACAGTGACTGCGGCAAGAGCCATAAAGCCCACCAAAATTGTGGCAATATGCACTACGGTCTCGGTAATACCCGAAGAGTTGATGTCATTGGGATTCACTTCTCCTACCTGTCCTGCTGTTGCGCTTGCCAATGCAAACTTAGAAGCAATCAGAACAATACCGCTCAGTATGGATATGATTGTCCGGCGTATTTGTGTGACACCCTGTTCACTGCCGAATTCGAGTATGGCCCGTATACCACTGATTATAATCATAAGCACTGCGACGGCCAGAAGTGGTTCTTCTATAAAATCAATGAATCCCAGTATTTCGGAGGTGATTATAGAAGCACCCTGCGCGCCATTTAATGCTCCACCTGTGTCTTTTCCTATAAAACCTTGGTTGAGAGCATTGTACATAGGTTCGGCCACATTGATGAGTACCAGGGCCGCCGCTGCCGCTATGAGCGTGTAGCGTGCTTTGGAAAGTTGGTTTTGGTCGTCTTGTGCAGTGACCTGCAAAAAGCCTGTAATCACAATAATCAGTATGGCGACAATATTCACCAGTTTACGAACCGATCTCATGGAATAGAGCACTATGGATCCAATGTCGTCTCCTCCTATGCTGCCGGAAGGGTTTCCGTTGAATTTGAGGTCATTGCCCACTGTGCCTATGGCTCCGGCTGCACCGGGAAGGTCCTGAGCCAACACAGTTCTCTGTGCGCCTGCAAAGAGCAGTGCGCTCAGAACAGCCAGTGAAAGGAGGGAATTACGCAGCATATGTTTTAGACAAAGATGGTGACAAGGCCATACGAGGCTATAACAACTGTGAGTGCTATCACACAGGTGAGAATCAACTTCCGTGCCCGGTCTTTCAGGCTTTCATCCACCGAGAACACCAGGAAAATACCGGCAGTTACGAGTCCTATGACTGCCAGAGCGCCAAAGACCGTGAGTGCGTATTTGGCAATTCCTACTATTTCCACCGTGAGGTTGGACGGTGCACGTGATGTATAGAAGGCATCCACAACTGTACTGGCCAATATGACCATGGCTGCACCAATGAGGCTTTGTAAGAGGTGCTTCTTTGCTGTTTCAATTGTATTTTCATCCACTTCCACAATAAGACGTATACCCTGTATGACAATGTTTACGATGACCACGGTGACCAGCAACGCTTTCAGGAACAAAATTACATTACCTATCAAACTGTTAAAGCCTCCTTCGTTCACCAGCTCGGCTGATCCTTTACTGGCGAATGTATCTGCAAGCAGTGTTGCTCCTCCTACAAGCATGGCACCGACCACGGCCTGTCCGTACGCCACCTTGGTTTCGGTAATGGAGTTTTCGTCTCTGCTATTCAGCAGCAACTTAATGCCATAGTAAATGAGCATGGCAAAGAGCACACCCATGAATATTTTCAGTACACTGTTATTTCCGGATACGGCAACGGTCATAATGTAGTCACTGGCATTATTGGGACATCCCAGCTCTCCAATACTGCTGAGTGGGCATCCATCCAGACTGCCCAACTCAAAATCCTCCTGCGCAAACGCCATTCCTATTGGGAAGAGGAGTGCAGCAAGCATGCCGAGAAACCATGTAATTTTTGCCATAAATCCTATTATTTTAGCATAAATAGTAGTTTTCTTCAATGCCTGGTTATTCGGGTAGTCAACACTATCGACGATTGGTACCATTCATCTCCATACAGACTTTTGCAGAAACGCATACTGGGCACAGAAGCAATAAATACCTACAGATCGATTGCTCTTATTGCTCTCATTGCCTATTATAAGAGTCCTATGCACCAGCCCTACTCTCCCGTACAAAGTCGGCCTCTTACTCTCTCTCAGTCCATTGAATCGCAGGTCTATGGTCTGTTTGCTCTTGCCATAGGCATGACGGTTCTCGGTGTGTTCTTTGGATTGCAGTATGCCACAGTGCTCATGGGTACAGGTTTACATCTTTTTTTTCTCATTGCTGAGCTTGGTCTTATTTTTACATCGAGGCTCTGGATGGATAAATCGCCACTCAATTATGTTTTGTTTTGCCTTTTCCCTCTGCTGTCGGGTTTTACGGTTACACCATACATTCTCTATGTACTCACGGGGTATGCAAATGGAGGGAGTATTCTGCTCAATGCCCTTTCCGCTACGGGTTTCATGGCTGCAGCTGCAGCAGTCTTTGCACGTACTACTTCCTGGAATTTGGGAGCCATGGGCAAGGCACTTTTCTTTGCGCTCATAGGTCTTATAGTTGTAGGCCTTCTGCAGTTCTTTGTTCCCTCGCTTCGTACCACACAATTTGAGTTGGTACTTTCCGGTATTGGCGTGATTGTCTTCTCCCTTTTCACGGCGTACGATTTGCAACGCATAGCAAAGCTTGGACGTATGGGCGCACACCCTATGCTTTTGGCGCTCAGTTTGTATCTGGATATCTTTAACTTATTCCTCTACCTTTTGCGCTTCATGGTGGCGCTTTCGGGGAACAGGCGGTAATTGTTGCTCGTTACTCGTTTTCTTCACGTTCCTGTTTTCTTGTATCTTTTGAGTAACAAGTAACGATTAACCGGCAACAAGTTAACGACCAGCGAAAAAAGATCTTTTCTTTGACCAATGCATTGTAATTCCGTAGCATTCATCCGCTATGACCAAACGACCTACCCCCAAAAAACGGAAGCCGAGGAGTGACGGCAGAGCACAGTATGCCGCCTTTCAAAAGAAGCAGATCCGCAAACTGACCAACAAGCAGCAGTCTCCGTATGCCAGAGTTGCTGAACCAAAAAATAAAGGTCAGAAGAAGCTCAAGGGCATTACCAGAATTAAAGCTTAGAATAATTGATAATTGATAATTGATAATTGATAATACGAACATGAGTAATGCGAATCCACTCAAAGAAAAAAGTTATGCATTTTCATTGGATATCATTGAACTATGCAAGCAACTGAAAAGTAATCATGAGTATGAAATTGGAAGTCAATTGCTCAAATCTGGTACCAGTGTTGGAGCGAATATTGAAGAATCTAACCAGGCACAAAGCAAAAAAGACTTTGTGTCTAAATTATCCATTTCACTGAAAGAGGCATACGAATCACACTACTGGATAAGACTTCTCAGAGATTCTCAGATTGTTCCAGGTAGTACGGCTGCATCTCTCCTTGAGAAAAATGAAGAGCTTATGAAACTCCTCACGAGTGTTATCAAGGCAACAAAAGTGACAATGCAAAAAGTGCAGCAAGCCCAATCTGTCAGCAATCATGCTTAACTACCAATTATCAATTATCAATTAGTATTATGGCCAGAAAACGTCACCTCTCGCGCATTGCTGTTATGCAGGTCCTCTTTGAGCGGGGGAGCAGGGTGATAGACGAGGAAGAAACTCTACGGCGCAATACAGCGGAATTGGGTGAGATAGATGAGAAGTTTGCACTCTCTCTGCTAAAGGGTGTGGTAGAAAAGGAGCAGGAACTAAAAGATCTGGTGCAGGCAGATGCACCACAATGGTCTCTTGATCGTATGGACCCTATTTCCCGCTCCACACTCCTTATGGCGGCTTATGAGTTGGTCTTTGGAAACGATGCTCCTCCTGCAGTTGTGATGAACGAAGCCATAGAAATTGCGAAAGAGTACGGCACAGCCGAGAGCGGAAAATTTGTGAATGGTGTTCTCAATGCCATAGCACACCGCAAAGAGTAAGCTAGAAACTAGTTTCTAATCCACGTATACTCCAAAATATGACCCAGCCGGAATCATTTGTGCTTCTGGAGAAGTCCATTGGCTATATCTTCCACGACAAGGACGAACTCGTGAAGGCACTCACACATCGCAGTGCACTGCGCAAAAGCAGGAGCACGGAGCACAATGAGCGCCTGGAGTTTTTGGGAGATGCTGTGCTGGAACTTGTAGCGACAGAGTATCTCTTTAAATTCAGCGAAAAATCAGAGGGAGAGCTTACGAGCTGGCGTTCGGCGCTGGTGAAAGGGGAACATCTTGCTGCAGTAGCAGCCGAAATAAAATTGGGCGAGTATCTCTACATGAGCAAAGGAGAAGAAGCCAGCGGCGGTCGTAGTAAGCCTTCCACTCTCGCCAATGCTCTGGAGGCTCTTATAGGAGCTATGTACTTAGATGGGGGTTTTGAGCAGGTTTCTACCTTCTGCAACGAATTTATTCTTGTACGCCTGAACCAGCTTCTTGCGCTCGGTAAGCATAGGGATGATAAAAGTTACTTTCAGGAAAAGACGCAGGAGCTCTTAAATGTCACTCCACATTATGAGGTGATCAAGGAGTCCGGACCGGATCATGATAAGCAGTTTATATCTGCTGTCTTCATAGGAGACGAAAAAGTTGCAGAAGGAGAAGGCAACAGTAAACAGCGTGCCGAACAGGCTGCCGCCCACAATGCCGTTAAGGCAAAAGGATGGGATGCTTAGGGTATAACGGAGCGTAGACCAAAGCCTTACGACATCTTTATTTCAATATCCACACCGGAGGGCAGGCTGAGACTCTGGAGGCTCTCAATGGTTTTAAACGTTGTCTCCTTCAAATCAATGAGTCTCCTGTGTGTACGCATCTCAAACTGGTCGCGCGCGTCCTTATGTACGAAGGTGGAGCGGTTGACCGTAAATTTGCGTATTTTGGTGGGTAGAGGAATAGGGCCATGCACTACGGCACCACTGCGCTCAGCAGTGTCTATGATCTTGTTCACTGCTTCATCAAGAACAATATGATCAAAAGCACTGAGGCGTATGCGAATAGTGGAGGGGGCTTTTTGATCCTTTTTCTTTGCTCCAGATGTCTCTTTGGACTCCTTAGCATCTTCCTCTTTTTCCTGTACCTTTGCCTGTGCAGCACCCTTCTTTTTAGAACTCTTGGCGTCCGCTGAGCCAGAGCTCTCTTTTTGAGCAGACTTCTTTACAGGAGTCTTCTTTGCTGCAGGCTTTTTTTTCTCGGGGATCATAGGTACGGAGGGGAGAAAGAGCAAGGAGAAGGGGGCAAGAGCCCCCTTTCTCTTACGTAAGAATCTTTGTTACCACACCTGCTCCTACCGTTCGTCCACCTTCACGGATGGCAAAACGCGTTCCTTCATCCAGGGCAATGGGGGCACCAAGAGTGACTGTAAACTTCACGTTGTCACCGGGCATCACCATTTCCACATTTTCAGCCAATTCCACCGTTCCTGTTACATCCGTCGTGCGGATGTAGAACTGAGGTTTGTACCCCTTAAAGAAGGGCGTGTGGCGTCCACCTTCTTCCTTGGTGAGCACGTAAACCTCGGATTCAAATACAGTGTGAGGTGTAATAGAGCCTTTAGCAGCAAGTACTTGTCCGCGCTCAATCTCTTCGCGCTCTATACCACGCAGTAGCAGACCCACGTTGTCTCCGGCCATACCTTCATCCAGGAGCTTGTGGAACATTTCTACACCGGTAACGACAACGTTGCGGGTCTCATGAATACCAATGAGGGCCACTTCGTCGTTTACGTTTACTTTACCCTGCTCAATACGTCCGGTTGCTACCGTTCCACGCCCCTTAATGGAGAAAACGTCCTCCACAGGCATGAGGAAAGGCTTATCCAGCTCACGCTTGGGGTCCGGAATGTACGTGTCGAGCGCATCCAGGAGTTCCTTGAGTTTTGCAATATTATCTGCATCACCTTCCACTGCCTTAAGAGCGGAGCCCTTAATAATAGGGGTCTTGTCACCGGGGAACTCGTATTTGTTGAGGAGCTCACGAATTTCCACTTCCACAAGATCCAGAAGTTCGGGGTCCGTCACCATGTCTACCTTGTTTAAGAAGACAACGATGTAGGGTACGTTCACTTGGCGTGCAAGAAGGATGTGCTCGCGGGTTTGTGGCATAGGTCCGTCGGCAGCCGAAACAACGAGGATGGCCCCGTCCATTTGCGCAGCACCCGTGATCATGTTCTTCACGTAGTCCGCGTGCCCGGGACAGTCCACGTGAGCGTAGTGGCGCTTGTCCGATTCGTACTCCACGTGGGAGGTAGCGATGGTAATGCCGCGTTCGCGTTCTTCGGGGGCATTATCAATTTGGTCAAAACTCTTCTTCTCCGAGTCGGGAGAGAAATTCAGTGAGAGAGCGGCGGTTAGCGTCGTCTTTCCATGGTCAACGTGACCGATGGTACCGACGTTCACGTGCGTCTTGCTCCTGTCAAACTTCTGATCTGCCATGAAAAAGGGGAGAAAGTAAACTAAAGTCAAAAGAGAGCATAAACTCTCTTAGCCGCGAAAGTCTAGAAATATCTTTAGAAAGAGTCAATACCTATTGCGCATTTAGTATGCGGTGCTGAGTGTGGGGTATACTTTTCAGGAAGCTTACAAAGCTTTGTGCTGTTGAGTTCCTACCCAACACTACATATTTTCTATCTCCCTTCTACCATGAATCAGCAGGAACGCATTCAGGCATTCGTGGAAGAAATTTGGCTTTGGTATGCGAAAAACAAGCGTACTCTTCCCTGGCGGGATCTCCGGATTACTGACAGCACAGAACGGGCGTATCAGATCCTGGTCTCTGAACTTATGCTGCAGCAGACACAGGTTCCGCGCGTAAAAATCATCTTCAGGCAGTTCCTCAAAGAATTTCCGGGCATAAAAAATCTCGCTGCGGCTTCGAATAAAGATGTGATTCTGGCCTGGCGGGGGATGGGATATAATATGCGGGCGCTCCGCTTGCGTGACTGCGCCAAAACTATTTGCAGGGACTACAACGGAATATTCCCCACAGGAATGCAGGAGCTCCAGTCTCTCAAGGGTATTGGTCACTACACTGCCGCCGCCATACGCAACTTTGCTTTTTACCTGCCCACTCCCTGTCTGGATACAAACATCAGGCGCATTCTCCACAGAACGTTCGTAGGACCGGAATCTCCGGATGGTACCTGGGAGAAAGATGATGCGTACCTACTCCAAATTGCGGAGCATGTGCTTACAGAAGCATGCAGACATCCTACGTACACCACTGCAGACTGGCATGGGGCACTCATGGACTTTGGGTCCCTTGTGTGTACCAAAAAGAATCCTCAGTGGGAAAGATGTCCGCTTACAAGGCGAGGTATCTGTAAGGCTTCGTACAAAGTGCCAACTGCGCTACAGAGAAAGAAAAATAGCAGCGAACCCGGTCGCAGTGTTGGGTCTGTCTTCATTCCCAACAGGATATTTCGCGGCAGGATTGTAGAAGAATTGCGCAATGCATCTTTGGGTTTGAAGCCGGAGGAAGTAGGGCAACGTATTTGCGAAGACTGGTCCCCCAGGCAGCATAAACGGTGGCTTTTGGAGTTACTGCAGAAGTTGTGTGAAGATCAACTACTGCAGAAAAAAGGGCAACGTTATATTCTTGCTTCTTAAAGGGGTAGAAAGGAGTGAGAGAATGAAGAGAAAAGAACGCAATACACAAAGTCATTTTCGTTTTGCTTCGTATACTCTTTCTTTTGTATCCCGTTACCGGCATGCACCGTCCACGCACCCGTTGGGGCAGAAGAACGGTCCGTTTGCAATAAATGTCTTCTCGTAACACACATGTTCTTCAACGTTGTTGGCGTCCCTACAGAAGTCAGTTTTGCTCTGGAAGCCGTCGTTTGTTGTTCCTCGGATATTTCCAATGGCTCCACCGTCGCTGTCCGTGCAGTCCTCATTCAGGCAGAACGTATGGCATCCATCTCCAAATGTTGTGTTTCCATCGTCACACTCTTCTCCAAATGCTGTGTCTACTATGCTATCTCCGCAGACAGGACGCTTGCAGTTGTTGCGGCATCCGTCTCCCGTATTGGCTTTATTGCCATCGTCACACTCTTCTCCTAAGAATGTCTGTAACACCCCGTTCCCACACACTTCCAGTTGGCAAGAGGCATCGCATCCGTCCCCGTTTGTTTTATTACTGTCATCACATTTTTCGCCTATTGCTGAGTCGAGCATGCCATCTCCGCAAACGGGAAGTTTACAGTTATTGCGGCATCCGTCCCCCGTGTTTCCCGTGTTACCATCATCACATTCTTCTCCGTTGCTCGGCTGAAATACTCCGTTACCGCAGCGTTCGATTATACAGGATTGGTCGCACCCGTCTCCGCCGGTTAGGTTTCCGTCATCGCACTGTTCACCAATGGCTGTCTGCAGGAAGGTATCTCCGCAACTTGCTCTTTTGCAAATATTGGTACATAGGTCGTCTTGAACCTTGTTCCCGTCATCGCATTCTTCTCCAAGGTAAGATTGTGTAGCACCGTTCCCGCAGCGTTCATCGTGGCAGAAACGGTCGCATCCGTCTCCATCTGCCAGATTCCCGTCATCGCATACTTCCACACCCTTATTCAGGAATCCGTCTCCACAAATATTGCGCATGCATGTTTTGAGGCAGGAATCCTGGTTATTGGTATTGCCATCGTCACATTCCTCTCTGGTGAACTTTGGATTGGATCCTGTGTACTGGAAACCATCGCCGCAGATGGGTCGCTTACACTGGTTTGCGACCACGCAGTCATCGCTGTTGTCTCCGTTTCCGTCATCGCATTCTTCTGTTTGAGGGCGCAAGTATCCGTCACCACAGCGGGCATTCCTGCAGGTATTTATACATGCATCCGCATTATTGATATTGCCATCGTCACATTCCTCCAGTCCAAAGTTGATAATGCTGTCTCCACAGACGTTGACGGTGCAGTCGTTGAAACAGATGTCGTTGTTAGAGAAGTTTGCATCATCACATTCTTCGGAGTTGGGGTTCACGAGGCCGTCACCACAGAAGGGAAGACGGCAAAAACTTGTGCAATTATCGTTGTTGCTGGTGTTACCGTCATCACATTCTTCTCCGGCTTCCAGCTTGCCGTTTCCGCACGTGATGGGTGGTAGTGTGCCAAATCCTCCGGATGTGGAGCCACCGCCACTGGATCCAAATCCTCCCGGACCAAATCCTCCGGATGCGGAGCCACCGCCACTGGTTTCAAATCCTCCCGAAGTGCTTCCCCCTCCGCTTGTACTAAATCCACCCGAGGTAGAACCGTCCGATGGAGATCCGGATGAACCGCTCGGACCATTTGGACTACTGTCCTGACCATTGGGAATGCCATCACCGTCGATGTCCGGATCCTGACCGTTCGGAATACCATCACCATCTATATCGGGATCTTGATTGTTTGGAATACCATCCCCATCAATATCGAGATCCTGATTATTCGGAATCCCGTCTCCATCCGTATCTACAGTACTTCCCCCTCCGCTCGTTCCAAATCCTCCCGAGGTAGAACCGCCCGATGGAGAGCCAGATGATCCACTCGAACCACTTGGAGTACTGTCCTGACCATTCGCAGTCCCGTCACCATCAATATCGGGATCAATACTATTGGCAATCCCGTCTCCATCCATATCCGGATCCTGACCATTGGGAATCCCATCACCGTCTATATCCGGATCCTGATTATTCGGAATCCCGTCTCCATCCGTATCTACACTACTTCCTCCACTTCCAACGCCTGACCCGCTCGAACCACTTGGAGTACTGTCCTGACCATTCGCAGTCCCGTCACCATCAATATCGGGATCAATACTATTGGCAATCCCGTCTCCATCCATATCCGGATCCTGACCATTGGGAATCCCATCACCGT
>Ga0210057_1003245_pt1 | contig 22556 bp, 33 predicted proteins | sample CryGeyCG2114_010_2_FD_183968 | JGI IMG/M metagenome (GOLD analysis project Ga0210057, IMG submission 183968) | Groundwater microbial communities from aquifer - Crystal Geyser CG10_big_fil_rev_8/21/14_0.10 (SPAdes) (version 2) | ecosystem: Environmental > Aquatic > Deep subsurface > Groundwater ...
CATACCAATTACCAGAAAAATTGAATTTAAGCAATTGTCCAGATTTAGTTGATGTTTCTGCTCTTGGTGGGGTGAAAGTACTTTGGTTATCTGGATGCAGAATCACCGATGTTTCTATGCTTGGTAGAGTTGAATGGCTTTACTTAGGAGGATGCACCGGTGTTACTGATGTTTCCATGCTTGGTGGTGTTAAATATCTTTACTTACGTGGATGCACTGGAATTACTGACTTTTCTATGGTACCACACGCAAGAATACATTACTGACATTTTAATTTTTGGAAATACTACAATTGACTTTGGAGATGGAGATTCGGTGAATTTAGATTTGGAAAACGAGATTACAAGTACAAAAACATGAATACATCTAGAAAAACTCCTGCCAAAGGAGTTGAGAGTTTACATCCCATTTCTGATGCGACGAGAGCCATTATAAAAAGAAGAACTGGAAAGAATTATCAGTTCGCATACCAATTACCACAAAGATTGAATTTAAGCTATTGTCAAGAATTAGTTGATGTTTCGGCTCTTGGTGGGGTTAAATATCTTGAATTACGTGGATGCACAGGAATTACTGATGTTTCTGCTCTTGGTGGAGTTCAAATACTTTCCTTAAGTGAATGCATTGGAATTAAAGACGTTTCGGCTCTTGGAGGTGTTCAAGGACTTGATTTACGGATGTTTCCATGCTTGGTGGTGTGGAAGAACTTTTCTTAACTGGATGCACTGGAATCACTGATGTTTCTATGCTTGGCTGTCTTAAATGGCTTGCCTTATCTGGATGCACCGAAATTACTGATGTTTCTATGCTTGGTTGCGTTGAAAGACTTTACTTATATAGATGCACTGGAATTACTGACTTTTCTATGGTACCACACGCATTTCGAGATTAGAAAATGATTTCATACAGACAGACTTTATTTAATACAACATGGATATAAGAAAAACACCCGCAAAAAGCGTAGAAAGTCTACACTCCATTTCTGATGAGACGAGAGCCATTATAAAAAGAGTAACTAAAATAGATTATCAATATGCATACCAATTACCAGAAAGATTGGATTTAAGCAATTGTATAGATTTAGTTGATGTTTCGGCGCTTGGTGGTGCGACATACCTTAACTTGTTTAGTTGTTACAGAATTACAGATGTTTCCATGCTTGGTGGTGTTGAAATTCTGAACTTATGCGGATGCAATGGAATTAAAGACGTTTCTGCTCTTGGAGGGGTTAAAATACTTGATTTACATGGATGTTCAATAACTGATGTAAGTATGCTTGGTGGAGTCAAAAAACTCAATTTATCTTATTGTACTGGAATCAAGGATGTCAGCATGCTTGGTAAAGTTAAACAACTTTGGTTAGGTAATTGCTACAAAATTACTGACGTTTCCATGCTTGGTGGTGTAAAAAGACTGTCCTTAGAAGGATGTTATAGAATAACAGATGTTTCCATGCTTGGTAATGTTGAAAAACTTGATTTAAGTTTCTGCACTAAAATAAAAGATGTTTCTGCTCTTGGAAGAGTTAAAAGACTTACCTTATGGGGATGCGTTGGAATTACGGATGTGTCTGCTCTTGGTGGCGTTGAATGGCTTTCCTTACATGGATGCTCTGGGGTTACAGATGTTTCTTCGCTTAGTGGAGTAAAAGAACTTGACTTATATGGATGCGGAATTAAAAAATGATTCCACACACTTACTTATTTTATAATACAACATGAATATAAGAAAAACACCAGCCAAAAGCATAGAAAGTTTACACCCTATCTCTGAGAAAACTAGAGAAATTATACTACGGAAAACTGGAAAAACTTATCAATATACACGCCAATTGCCTCAAAGAGTGGATTTAAGCAATTGCACAGATTTAGTTGATGTTTCGGATCTTGCTAGTGTTAAATATCTTACCTTAGAAGGATGTCATAATATAACTGATGTTTCCATGCTTGGTGGGGCTAAATACCTTAACTTAAATGGATGCACCAAAATCACTGATGTTTCTTCTCTTGAAGGAGTTGAATGGCTTTACTTAGGAGGCATCGGGATTACTGATGTTTCCATGCTTGGAGGAATTAAATGGCTTATATTAAATAGATGCACAAGAGTAACTGATGTTTCCATGCTTGGTGGGGTTGAATATCTTTACTTAAACGGATGCACCGGAATTACTGACTTCTCTATGGTACCACACGCCATAAAATGATTTTCAATACATATTATTTGTTTTATACAAAATGGATATACGAAAAACACCTGCCAAAAGTATCGAAAATTTACTACATCCAATTTCTAATGAAACAAGAGCTATTATATACAGGAGAACTGGAAAAGATTATCAATTCGCACACCAATTACCACAAAAACTTGATTTATCACATTGTAAAGACTTAGTAGATGTTTCTTCACTTGGAAATGTAAAAGATCTTGATTTACAATGGTGCATTAAATTAACAGATGTTTCCTCTCTTGGTAATGCAGATAGACTAAATCTAGAAGGATGCACCGAAATAAATGATGTTTCTACACTTGGATACGTTAAATGCCTCATATTAGGTGGATGCACTGGAATTACTGATGTCAGTATGCTTGGAAATGCTCAAGTACTATATTTAGGTGGATGTAAAGGAATTACTGATGTCAGTATGCTTGGAAATGTTAAATATCTTAATCTGTGCGGTTGTAGTGGCATTGTAGATTATTCAAATGTACCACATGCAACTCTTGTAGGTTATTATATGTGAGGCAAAATTGAAATTTATTATATAAATTACGTAATTAATATGAGTTTGAGAAAATATCCAGCAAAATCACTAGAACATATCATACCTATCTCAGAAAAAACTAGAGAAATTATATTACAACATTCTGGGAAAAATTGTAAATACTCCAATCAATTACCAGATCATCTAGATTTAGACTATTCCAACATTGATGATGTTTCTGCACTTGGTAGCGTTAAATATCTAAGTTTACGTGGATGCACTAAAGTAACTGATGTATCTGCACTCGGAAACGTTGAAGGAATCAATTTACAAGATTGTACTGGAATTACAGATGTATCCGCACTCGGAAATGTATTAGTACTCAATTTACAAGGATGCACAGGAATAACAGATGTCAGTATGCTCGGAAAGATTCAATACCTAAATCTACAAGGATGCACCAGAATAACTGATTTTTCTAACATTACTCACAAATCAGTTCTTTTATAAATTTTACATTCGGTGAATTTTTATTTAATACAAAAAAAACAATCCATAATGTTTAACGAACCTACAAAAAATATGCTCAAACTGAAAGGAGAAAATATTTTTTGGGGTAGTGCTGGATGTACCACGGTCATAATTATACTACTATTTATTCCATTTATCGTATTGATGAATATTGATGGTCACGGAGAACGTATTGCTGGAATAGTACTTGGAGGAATCATGGCTACATCATTTGTCATATTTTTGTTTATTGGATTAATTGCATGTACATACTCATCTTATAAATATTTATCAAAAGAACCAAATATTGAAATTGAAAATGTATAATAAAGTAATTGTTTTTAAACATGGAAGTATATCATAATCAAAATAATTGTCAATTTGGAATCAATGTGAATGTAACATTCAACTTCGAGGATGGAAGAAGTGAAACAATTACTACACTTTCTAACGACAATTATATTATTGAAACAATTGAACCAACACGATTATATGGTAAGACAAAGATAACACAATGGTATAATAAAGATAATCAATTACATAGAGATACAATTGATGGACCTGCAATTATTACAAAAGTATATTGTGGAAAAGAATTAACAGAACTAACCCTACAATATTATATAAATGGAATTGAACAAAGAAAAGATGATGGACCTACACATATACATAAAAAACAATTTACGAAAAATGGTGAATATAAAGAATATTGGATGTGGAAAAAAAATGGTTTTATACATAGAGATAATGGGCCAGCCATAATTAAACATTTTTTTATACCAGAACAAGATGGTCTTTTTCCATACAAAAGTATATGGTATCAACACGGTGTACAAGGAATAGTTGAAATACATGATTTATTACTCACAAAAAGAGCTACATAATATCTTGTTCATAATGTCCAGATAATATATTCTCAATAAGTTCGATGGAATAATTCAATGCACTATGTGTATCCTCTTCTTTTATTTTTTTTATTTCTTCAAGAAGAATACGAAGTTCTGACACATTTTCTTCACCAGTAAAATGTTTGAGTATCATCACGCGAAACTTTTCATCCAAGTCGTCGCAGTCCTTACGTAATTTTTCGATCTCAAGTTCGATATCACTGATATCTTCATTCTCAGAACTACTACAAGTTGTCGATGTGGATGTGCCTGACATAATCAATTCTACTCGTATGTATGTTACTTTATTCTCCATTTCAATTCGGTGAATGAAAAATCATTCAGTGAATGAAAGAAGAGATAAAATTTGAAAACTTATCTTTAAAAATGCAAATTTTTATAAAAATACTACATCGTGATACACCTATTGTTATTCAGGTGGAACAGACAGATACAATCATCACTGTCAAAGAATTAATCAAAGAAATACTACAATTACCAATAAAAGTACAACGATTGATATATGAAAGTAATCTACTAGAAAATACACAGTCGTTGAAAGATATACCCCCAGAATCGACGTTATATCTCATCTATACAGTTTTTAGACCTGAATTTTCTTCATATAATGTTTCATCATCATAGTCAAAAATTACATGTCATTCGAAAAACATCAGAAATCAATAAATATCGATCTAACACATCAGACCTTCATATTGGACTCATAGATGGAGATCTAGAAAAAGCAAAAGAATGTATATATAAAAATACAATTGAAGAGAATAATGCAAAAAATCATGCATATCAAACTCCGTTACATATAGCCGCTCGTAAAGGTTACACAGATATATGCAAATTACTTATTCAAATGGGTGTGAACATCAATGCAAGGGATAATTATTCACATACACCTCTTCATTACGCAGCACTATATGGTTACTTTGATATATGCAAATTACTTATTCAAATGGGTGTGAACATCAATGCAAGGGATAATTATTCACATACACCTCTTCATTACGCAGCACTATATGGTTACTTTGATATTGTAGACCTATTGAAACATGCCGGAGCAGACACCGCCATTGTAAGAAATTTTGGGAAAACATACCTCGATTTCATTCAGTGAAAAATTCGGTGAATTTATAATAAAATTAATACTACAAACATACACCACATCGAAAATAAAACGTAAGATAAATATGGCAGACCATGACAAAATAAGCATGTATATCTCCACTGGAAAACATACACTGCTCAAAAAATACATAAATTCCAAAAATGCATCAAACGCATTGATTCTTTGCGCAAAACATAGCATCATTTCTTGCATAGTGTTTATTTTAGACAGATTCCAACTGCCATACGAAGCACTTCAAGCCTCCTTCGAAGAATGCTTACAAGAAGAAGAAAGAGGAATCCCAGGAGCATACATGATTATGAATGCTGGGTTCATACCCTCAAAAGAACATTACAATCACGCAGAAAAAATATCACAAAGATTTTCTCATTTTATTCATCGCGCAATTTACAAAACATACGTTGGACTACAAGAACACATACTCGCAAAAGCATTCATTTCTTTGGTAAGAAGAATCGACACAGACGATACGGAATCCGCCACAAACGCCATTCACGATTCGAATTATTACGTCGGTTTTGAATATAACGCTATTCTACTTCAAGTCGCCGTTGAACATCAACATGTACTTGTTATTTCCGAAATATGCTCAAGAATCAAGAACGATAAACTCGAAAATGCTGGATTCGCAGATATCACAATTGGTGACATACTCGCTACAAATATCGACACAACTCCACATAACCTCCTGTGTCTGATACACAACGCAATCGACGATGAAGAAACAGCCATTGGTCATTACCTGCAAAATGATACCTTCTACGCAAAATATACCGAGATGATTAAACATTTACAATAATATACTACGACTTGCATCGAAATTCGCATAAATATCCGTTTCATGAGTATAACCCATACAATTGCTCACAAATAAACATCCGTCCATCAGTTTAAATGTATTTCCATGCGAATGACCAAATATCCAATACTTAACATTGTCTTTTTGATATAATTCTTTCATTTCTACAGAATACGCATTCGATATACTTCCATAACACGCATATCTTTCAGGAATTAACGAAGGAGAAGGTACATGATGCGAAATCACCACCGTGTCATACATATTAAGAGTATTCTCGGAAAGATATGAACAGTTTCGAGAACACATTGCATTCAACGAGTCAATTGACCAGAGTTTACCACTTTCTGAATAGATATTGCGGAAATCGTTAAGAGTATTCATTACTGCATCCTTCTGGGTGTCTGATATACGAGTCCATAATGTAGTACCAATGAAACGAACCGTTCGTTTTGGTGATTCGAGATTAACATCCATGTACTGATTATTCAAATAGTACACATTTCCATAAACTTTAAACGAATTGAGAATGTACTCGTCAACCTCTCCCATAGAACGCTCCGCACGACGATGATAATACTCGTGGTTACCAGATACATACAATACAACATCGAATACCACATGACAATGCTTAATTAACTCTTTCCAAGAGTCCATATACGGATTACCTATGTCTCCGGCCAGTACAAGAATATAATATGTACCTGGAAGCTTATTACTTATTTTTATTTTAGAACAAAGTATTTTTTTTACCCAATTACGGTTTCGCATCTCTAAATGCAAGTCAGACATATAATAAATGTTTACTTTTTCCATATTTCACACTTATTATATATTTTATTAGCATTTCAATTTTAACATTATATTTATTGATTATATATATACTATGTCGAAAATACACAGAATTGCGACAATTAGAAGGAGACCAACAATGACTTCTAAAAAGTTTACGAGAGCAGTTAATAAAAAAATAAGACTTAACGACTTTCTAGAAGAACGAGGAATGTATATACCGTTTAAAAATTTAGGGAAAAAACATTCATGGAAACATATCGCAGCAGGTGGATTTGGTATCGTATACAAAGCTAAATACAAAGGAAAAAATGTAGCTGTAAAACAACTTCAGATTAATTCATATTCTGGCACTGAACACATGATTGATGAAGTTAAAAAAGAAATTATACTCATGCAAAAAATATCAGGTCTTAGTGATGTATTTCCTATCATTTATGGAGCACTACAGAGAGGAAGAAATATATACATGGTTATGGAACTAGCAAAAGGAAAAGAATTATACGATTATTTTGAAGATGATTATCTGTTCAAGGCATTATCACAACAACAAAAATATAATATTATTTGTAAATTACTCAAAGCCCTGAAAATATTACATCAAAACGGAGTTGTACATTCAGATATCAAATTAGAAAATATAATGTATGATCGCAAAACAAATACAGTCAAATTAATGGATTATGGATTATCGTGCGCGTTTCGAATTACACAATGGGCAAAAAATTTATCAGATTACTATCAAACACGATGTATGAGAGATAGACAAAGAGGTACACCACTATATTTCTCACCAGAATTAATAGAATCAGATTATATCAGCAACGATAAATTCAAAAGCAATGATGTATGGGGTCTAGGAATAGTCGCATTTATGCTTATTATGGGTTATTATCCTTTTGATGATGAAACAGAAGACGTAGTGACATTACTTAAAAGTATTAGAAATGGAGATGTAGATAAAATACACTTCGAACAGGATATAACAAAGAACACACAGAATATGATTCGAGATATGCTAAACAAAAATTATACGAAAAGAAAAACAACCACACAATTAATCAACACATATTGCAAATCATCATCAAATAAAGTTATTACCAGAAAACAAATTACCGCCATTCGAAATACATCATTACGACGAAGAGCTTGAGAAAAATAATAAACCCATGTTTATTATATACATGAAATCAAATATTATTATACTCGTTTTAATCTTTATTGGTGTGTTTTCAATATATTTGAGCGGTGGATTTCAAATATTTGGATACGGTTTCAGTTTAGGGTCAATTACAGGTAACACACCCGTCACGATGGTACGTAGCAACGTAGATGGAAGAACATATCAGGTTAAAGACCTACCAGATAAACAAGATGCCGCAGATATACTTGCCAAAATACGCGCAAGACTCATACAACTCATGCTTCACATGGAAAACAAATATCCGTCAGATAAAAACGTACAAAGAATGGTTTCCAGATTCAATCCAGATACACTACAAGAAGGTGGACACAACAGCGGAATCACTACATACACTGCCAATAAAGGTGCCAAAATCGTATATTGCTTACGTTCCAGAAAAAACAAAAAACAAGAATTACATAGAGATATCAATCTATTAATGATGGTTTCATTACATGAAATGGCACATCTCATGGATCCATCCCATAACCCAAATCATAGTGGTGAATTCTCAGATTACTTCAAAATGATACTAAAAGAAGCTAAAGATATTAACATTTTTGATTCATTTGATTATTCCAATAAAGGAGGAGTAGAATACTGCGGTATGCAAATAACCAGCTCACCCATTTAACGATACGATATTGAATTTAGGTCTAAAATACTAACTTTCCGGGAAGGTAGCTATCAATCAACTCCGCATAATACGTTTTAACATCATCCAAATCAAGCTTATTATTGTTGTCCTTAGTGTAAAGGTCACAATATGAAAAATCTTGAAGAACTGGAAGCAATTCACATATATCTTTCGCAGAAGCAAGAAATTGATAGTCGATCATATTATGAAACGAATAAAATGAGTGATAACGGATGATACTCATAGATAAATCACTCAAATAATTGTTTTTCTCTCTAGAAAGAACTCTATACATATATTCGTCATGACCCCAGCTCATTAGAACAGAGTCAAGACCACAATTCTCCTTATAAATACCAGACTTCGAATTATAACGAGAATCATACATATCAGGATTCGCTGAAAACAACGAACTATACACAATAGAGTCACGAAATGCACAACCAACCGGATAAATATCTCCCACAACTGCCCATTGAGGAAGATTACCAAACTCCGGAAGAAGTAACAGCTTTCCAATATCGTGGATAAGAGATACAACGTGTAATTCCTCGTTTTTTGGATACCTAGAACGCATCCCTTCCGCAGTCTGAAGAGCATGCACAATTTGAGGCAAGTTTAGATCAGGATCACTATGATCAGTTAACTCCTCTGAAAGCTCCAATGCATCCCAGATACCAATTTGATTATTCTTTGTTAAAGTTCCGTCGAAAAACTGCTTGCGAATGTTGACATTGAAGTTGAACGTCTGATTCACATGATTAAGTCGATACGTCTCGACTACATGCTCTGGAGCAGCAGAATAGTCACGCTTATTATCCATAATACACAAATAAAACAATAAAACAATTTATTATAAATTTCATTTTCCGAATTTTCTCTTCATAATCGGAATAGCAACTCGCAACGATTGTTCCACACCATACAACGTTTTCACATTGCTACGAGGAAGTCCAAGAAATTCCTCAATCGTGTCAATCTGCTTCGAAATTGCAGTTAGATGAGTATCTCCGGTTCCTTGCTTTTTTCGTTTTCGTTGCAGTCCACGAGCTTCTCTGGAAACAACAGATTTGCTATACTCCGCAATCGTAGAACACGTTGCAGTGTCGTACAAACGAAATTGTACACGTGATTTCTGATATACCTCAATTCTTGCACAAATCAAGTCAGGAAGCCCAACACACAACGTTGTCCAAGTATCCTATATTAAAAAGAAAAACAACATAGGGAAATAAATACACATAAAATAATGTATAATGCATAAAAATAACAAATACCTTTTCAATTGAATTGATACAAGTGACTCGTGGGTCTCCTTTTTTGAACGCTTGGCATTGAAGATATGGATTTTTGACTTTTTTTTGAACACCATAAGTCCATCGAATTTGCAACTCAACATGTTCAGACAATGCAACAGGACCATCATACACAACGTTGAAAGGGGTGGTGTTCTTGCATCTTTGACCATCTTTATATTCGTAGCGAATAAATGGCCAATAGGTATGTTCTTCTGTTTCCATTCCAAACAAATTCAAGCCCATGCTGCTTTTGCGATGACCTATAAACTCACTCTCTGAACCCGTAACCTTCATCTCCAAAGTGAGCTTTGAAGGAACAATCTCGTCTGGAGCATCATCATAGTAAATATCAGGAAGAATTCTACTAGACATGGTTTGGTTTGTTTGTAAGGAGTGATTGGTGCTCGTTGAGTGTTAGTTGGAGCTAGTCAGACTAAAAATTTCACTGAATGGGGATTATGGGATGTTCACTGAATGGGGATTATGGGAAGACTACGTTAATTTTATTTTCAATTTTTACACAAAAATCAGTTTTCCATTAAACTCATTTGAAAGTATCACCTTCTTCTTCTCGTCCTTGAACGGACAATTATATGAATCGTCCATCAACTTAGTTTTAATAAATCTCATCTTGTTTGTAATACATGACTCTGTTTCTTCACTTATATCAGGTCTGTCCAACAATTCAGATAAGTACAGCAAATATCCAACTGATATGTTCAAGTCTTGAATGTTAAAAAACAATTCAATGTCGTTTTCGTATTTAGGAATACATTCAAATGTCTTTTTCATATTTTCAGTTAGATGTCTATCCAAAATACTCAAATAAACACGAGTTCTAAACTGACGAAGATACTCTAATGGATCTATATATACACCTTTGTACTTTTCAACCAATTGAATAAGCATTGATGCCTTCAATGAGACATTTGAGTCAGAAAACAATCCATGAAAATTCACGATTTCATTCTTTTCTCCAAAATAAGATAGAATCATAGATAAAGTATCCCATTCTTTCACAGGAAGTGATACATTAATCAATTCAATCAAACCTTCCATTTTTTTCAGATCGATCGTGATTGGCTCTTCACGCAATCGACGAATTAATGCGTTTTTCATACTGTGTTTTGGAACTCCAGCGGATGATGGTATTTCAGGATCATCCCATAAACGCAAATCATCACATGTCAACATCTTAAGACCAAACTTACGTCTAAAACAGTTTTCATACCTCGTAAGTTCTTTCATAGAATTCATAACAAATGATGCACGTTCCTCTTCGTAAATACACTTCTCAATATCGCTGAAATCGCGCAATGGACCAATACTATCAAGCATTGTCTTCTGTATACAGCCATTTTGACAGATTTCGTGAAAACGTTCACAATTATCATTTAAATATCCACTAAGATATTCACGAATCACTACTTGTTTAAGTTGTTCTTGATTCTCACGAGGGAAACTCAAAAGTATACGCGATATGTTATATGTATAATCGTATACAATTGAACAATCGGCCGTTTCGTCCAATATAATGTTACTCTCAATCATTTTAATTCTTCCAGCGTTAATAAGATCGTATAATAACTCTCGTTTGTCATACTTTGAATAATTATGACTATACGCTATAAAATGCGATATCACATACACATAATGTTGGTATGTGCAGAATATAGAAAAGTTACACATTGCTATTTGGCTTCTTCCATATGACATACGCAATGGAACCATAATCATCTCTTCAGAATCATTGAGATACTTCATCATTTCACGAATTGTGCCGAAATATACACAATAGTCAGATACATATATCTTACTGATATCGACTACTGCTACCAAAGCTTCAATAGATGACAATTCTTTCAATCTATCGTATATATTTTCTTCAATTGATTGTTTTTCTGATACATCCATTTCTGTCATTTCTTCTTCTAATTCTTGTTCAAATATCATTTCTTCTTGTTCCAATTCTTGTTCCATTTCAGGTGTAGCATTTTCGCTAATACCAATAGAATCATATTCGTTATCTGGTTGCATCATTTCTTCAGTTATATGATTGCTTAGAATTGTACCATATTTCTTGGAATCCAAATAATTGTATTTCGTTCCACGATCCATAATCAACTCAATTATAAGAGTAATAATACGAAGATACACCAATGGTTCCGATTGATACGTCTCTATTGCATTGTAATATTTTAATAAGTACTCAATGCATGATTCACATTCGTTTGAATCATATTCAAGTGTTCTTTTGATGAAACACATCGTTGTCACAAAACTATACGTGTAATTCGTACTAGTATTAAGTATAGTAGGATAATGTGTCATATAGTTTTCATACATATTCATAGATATATCATCTCCAACCAAAATCTTGAATAACACAGTTGCCATAATTTTTCCATTCGCCAATGGAACATAATCTTGCATAACTTCTTCAGAATCGGAATACATAGACAATGGATTTATCAAACCAAATACATTCCACATATCTTTACGATAGAAATTACCAACCACATTGCCTGAATTGCAGATTATATGCAAATCACTGTTTTCTTGATGATCATTCAATACAGAATAACAAAAGAAACGCACACGGAATTCCGCATCCACTTCTGGCATCGATAATGGAAGATTAATAAACGAACTACGAGTTGTATCATGAAAATGCGAATAAGTATCTTGACCATCGCCAATAATTACAATACGCATATCCGTAATTGTCGACGACGTATTTTTATCATTTGTTAGAGAAATAATCGATTGAATCGTAGAACATAACAAATCATAGTTACTCACACCAAATGCATCAATTGACATAATACTTTCTTCTGATGCATCATTTAATTCAACAACTTCAGTCGAAAATGTATGCACGTGAATTGCACATTCTGTAGTACGTTTCTGAATCGTTTTTATCATATGAACAAGTTTCTTTTTAATTCTAAAGAAACCCTTCTCATCATCCATAGCCATACTAGCACTATTGTCTAGAAACATATGATAGATACCATCATAAAAATCATCGATCTTACCACCACAATACGATAGACTTTCAGGCTTGAAATACACCAAATCGGTGTGGATTTTACTATCAAATAGATTTGTTCCTTTAATATGATACAATTCCATACTTTGTTATTTGATTTAGTGTTGTTTCAAAAAGTATTTTTTACAAATTATATTCACCGAATTTATTGTTTCTGAAAATTATCGTTTTATTATATTCATTTTTTATATAAGATGATAAATTGCGCACCAGGGGCGAAAAATACCAACGTGACATGTTATAGTATGTCATTGCTCATGTCCATAGCTAGATCATACAACAAGAACAGGTGCCATGGAAAAGAATGCATCAAAATAACAGGGAAAAACAAAAAAGAACTATATAACGCAATCAAGAAGACCATGAAAGATTGCAACAATGATATGTGTTGGGTAGAACAGAAATACATACGAAATTCACTATCTAAAAAAGATATACATGAAGCATCGTTCAATACTTTTCGACCAAAACCTGATAGCAAAAAAGAAAACAATTGGTTATTATCTACCATAGATATCACAAACGTTCTACGTCAATACCAGAAAGTATATCCAGATTTCAAATCGTTCGGCGCATTGCCTAACAATTTCAACCATAGCCAATTTATTACAAAAATCACAAAACCTGGAAAGTATAAACATTTCGCATTTGTCATAAACGATGACCCAGATACTATGGATGGTTCACACTGGGTTGCATTATATATCAAACTTTCTGGAAAAAATGCATGGATAGAATACTACGATTCATATGGACAAAAACCATTACCACATGTCGCACAATTCATAAAAAAAATAAAAAATGCATTAGAATCAGAAGGAATTAAAATTACATTAAAAATCAACAAACATCGATTACAAAAAGGAAATACAGAATGTGGTATGTTTGCTATTAATTTTATCATTGAAAGACTAAAAGGAAAATGCTTCGAATGTATTAAAAAAAACGATAAAGAAGTACAGGTTTATAGACAGAAATACTTTAGTTGAAAATCTACAACCCATATATCAACAAACTTTTGTCATATTAAATATTATTATTCTTGAAAGTGAAATTGATAACCAATTTAAAAATATACATAAAAAATAATGAAATCTTGTAGTGACATTTTGAAAGAGATCGATAGCGCATATGTATCGGAACAGGGTTGCTTGCGTGAAGCTCAAATACATGATCAAGGACCCACAGAAATCTATAAAGTAATCGCATTTGATAAAAGAAACAAAATAACCAAGTTAATGAATGAATACACCTTAAACTGTTCTCCAGCAGCAATACAATTGAACAAATATAAGTCAAGAGAACACGAAAAATGGCTTTACGAACAATTCAAACGTGAACTTCGTGAATATGACCCCAAATTATACAATTCACACTTCTGAAATAATAAATTTACGCCCTGATGCATACACTCATTTCTGATGTTCAATTGTTTTTCCTTCTATTCCTTTGTTATACCATACACTTTTGATTGGAACATATGTAGGCATAGTTGGATCTCCAACTTCACTTGTGTCTAAAAAAACTCCATTGTACAAAATTTGTGCAGGACCTGTATCGTTGTGCAATATATCATTTTCTTTCCAATATTCTATTTTTTCAATATACGTTGCGACAGAACTTTCATCTATATGAGTTGGTCCATCGTCTGAACGTATCATTTCTCCATGAAGATAATATATAGATTTTATAGTACTACTTGGTGGATAATATCCACAATTATCCATCGAATTTGGAGAATCCATTTCAAAATATATATACGCTGGACCTAAATTTGTATCGCGATGTAGTCGATCCTCATTCTCATGTTTCTCATTTTCAGGAAATACATAAAGTAATTCCTCACAATTTGGACATTCTACTTGAGGAATATCAAATAACATAGCACAACGTTCACATATACTTTCATATTCAGATACTGTGAGACACAACAAACCACTATCAAAGTCTATTATACTACATATACTACATGCTCTAGAGAACGATTCATCAGGTATATTTTTGCTCCAATAAAAATTATCAGGATACTTTTTACACAATTCAACTACTAATTTGTGATCTTCGTCAGATAATTCCATTCTTTATTTATCACATATATGCATTCATTAATCATTTTTAATTCAGAGAATGTATATTAGGAAACTAGGATTTTACGAAATTGAATAAAACAAAAAACTAAATTTTATAGTAAATGAATGCACAAAAAACAGTCGAAGAATTGAATGGGGAAGATTACAAAAAATTGGGTCTATGCACTAGAGGATGTACAACATATGGTAAAAGGTTGAAATATAGTTACGAAAATAATGTCTTACATATCAAAACATTATTGAGTTTGAATGGGATTAATCCACCTGAATGCGATCCACCAAACATATTCTGCGAAGTAAAACATGAATACACCTCAGGTCAAATCATTTCGCGTAAGATTCGAATTTCACCAGAAGAGTTTCAATTTGAAACTACTCATTATCTATCGTTTTTAGAAGAAAAACGACATTTATTTCAAGCTGAAGTCAAGAAGTTTATTCAAAGTCAAATCAGAAGTTCTAAACGATCTAACGAATGGTATAATTCATCATGGCGTTCTGAAAACATTCCTGGATTACCATCGTTTTGGTTCAAATGTACAATTTATCCAACACCATTCTTATTATTGGCATTGACGTTTCTGTATCCATATTTCACTCTATATGATTCATCCCAATGATATTAATTCACCGAATGTATTAGGAATCAGGAATCGAATAATTTTTGGGTCTTATTTTTTTGTAAATGAATAAAAATATATATTACATTTGGAATGCTTTTTCATATAATTCACATGCCATTTTACGATCATATGAAAACAAATAACATTGAGCCAATCCATAGGTTGCGTTCTGTTGAACTACTACATCCGATGATTCCATACAACGCTCGAAAAACGGAATTGCACTAAAATTCAGAGTTGTATACTTGAAAGAATCTCCGTCATGTATAGCAGATGCAATCAATAATGCGATTTGTATAGGCATTTCATCAATACACTTGTTTCTTTCTCTTGTTTCAGGTGGAACGTGTTGTTCAAGAACGCGAAACGCCCAATAAAGACACGTTTCATAGTCCTCTTCTTGAAAAAAAATTTCGGATAACATTCCCATTGATTGAACATCTTCTTCAGGAGATGCAATAAGTAAATGCTTTTTAGCATTACTGTAATCATTATTTTCAAAATAAATATATCCAATATATGCATGCGATCTTTCGTATACTTCGGTCGCTTGAATGAAATATTTTAATGCATTTTCATTGGAATTCGGTAAACCACTCATACCTTCGTAAAACAACAATCCAATGTTGAAATAACACTTCTTGTTTCCATCTTTGATGGCTAAAATATAGTATTTCAATGCCTTTCCAAAGTCGGGACAACAATAGTGATAATGATAGCCCAACGATTCTGCACTATACTTGATATTCGCTTGAAACGCCTTCAATAGATAGTATTCCGCTTTTTCATAATCGATATTACATCCCAAACCTTTTTCATACATCAATCCAAGACGTAAGTAGGAAACGGATACTCCTACGTCTGCAGCTTTTGTTATATACTTCATCGATTCTTCATATTCTTCACAATAAAAGTAACATTCGGCAATACGAAAAAAAATCAAAGAACCAATGCAACGATTCGGTTCTCCACATGGTTTTCCTCCATGACCATATTTTTTTAATATATCACTCTTGATACTTAAATATAGAGAAATAGCTTCTTTGTACTCTGCTTTAATAACCAAAGAATCTGCATTCTCCAAAACAGAATAGATGGTTTTTTTTCCAATCATTGTAGCTTACATAATATCTTTGTTCATTGGTTCCTAATACATTCGGTGAATTAAAATTCGGTGAATGAAACATACATTCGGTGAATGTAAATAAGTTAGATATATGATCAGTAAGTCAACTGAAGTACAACAAGTAAGTAAGTACCATGGAAGAACAACTCCCAATCAAAAAACGTCCCATGACAGAACCAAGTGCTATGTCACTTATTTGTTCTCAATTAAGTCAAGCACATGAAACATATCTTGAATGTCAACAAACCATCAAAGATCAACAAGAAACAATCAAAAAACAACAAGAAACCATCATAGATATGACACAATCTAGCCAAAAAGATCGAAATGAAATCAGCTTTCTGAAATCAGAAATCGTGCGACTTCGTGAACTACGTCGAAAAGATGATGCATTTATTCAACAGCTCAAAGTCAAAGTTGCAGATCGTAAACGTTCTCCAAAACGAAACTACAGAGACCGAGAACGTCGACGTAGATACACTTCATATAACCAAGAACAACCAGCATACGGATACGAAGAACAACAACAATACCAGCAAGAACTACAATATCAACAATCAGTTGGATATGGATATCCAGTATCTTCTACAGCACCATCACCATATCACATTGCGAAACCTCCTGATGATAGCATTTATTATGTTTGAATCAAAGTTTTCAATTATTCCGTTGCAATAATAACAAAACATTATACCGTAAAAGTTCTGCATATATAAATGAAAAAACAATAAGTATGATAGACACTGGAATTAACATTTGAGTCTCTATAAAACCAGGTATTTCTTTAGGTATATACATACGTGGCATATCTATATCATGATCTTCGTAATCCATTTCTTAGTCAAATGATATTCGAACAGATTGTTGAATACTTATAATTTCAGTTTCTACATGTGATTGTTTCTCAGTTTCAACCGCATCGTTTTCTTTCACACACTTTTTATTTACAGGACGCTTCGTAGAAAGATGATAAATAGAACAACATGTGCCATCTGTATTATTGCATGTGAAATACACATTGTTATTTGTTATGCTACCACGGTAATTTGCATACAAAACACGCTGCAATAGTAATCGTTTACCATTCACAGAAAAACGAACATAGTTACGAGATCCTTTATTATTATAGATATAGCCAGACCATTTACAACATTTGGATGATTTAGAAAATGGATTACCAATCATATTCTTATGTAAACGCTTCATATCCTTAATAGATAACTTACATGATTGATCAACCGATTTTTTCTGTTTCGATTGTAACTTTTCCATATACTTTGAACTTTTGATATAAATTTTCAATTCAGTGATTCAATTATATACTGGTGGTACATTATAACTTAGAATCGGGATTGAGATACACATACATAAACTTTTCATAAATATTGATCGCATCAATTTCTGGATCATGATCACCATCGCGAGGTTTAAACCCACCAAGAACCTTGTTTTTTGCATCTCGAATCGCATCACGTCCATCGTGAATTAATACACCTGATAAACCTTTGATATACGAATCTATATCGTATGAACTATTGAAATGATATTTTCCATTGCGAAGATACAACATGCCTGGATGCCCATACTTTGTCAACAACAATTCGAGCCACACAGAATCAAAACACACCGTATCAAACAATATGGCGAATGTACTATAGGTTTCTTCCATCATACATAATACATCATTCAGGCGTTCCACCATTTCTTTTTCTGACAAAACAGTAGTAGCCTGTAAATTATCTAAAATATCTGTATGATTACTCCAAAATTCGTTATAACATCGTTGTTCAAAACCGCTTTTCATCCAAACTTCCTCCCAAGTTTGATCACCTTTTTCCATGTCTAATACGTATTTACCACTACCTAGAAGTTGTATTGGAGTACCATGAGCATACCCAAACGCAAAACATTTATCCGTATGATGATCACGTCCAGTTGTTTCAATATCAAATGCCAAATATCCAAATTCGCGTTTCATTATATCATGATTATATTTTTGTTTTTATAACAGATTTACAATAAGGACATACATTCAATCCCTCAGCTACACGATTCTGAAAATACGCAACATTACTGTTTGTATACAAAAATATGTGCTGACATGGAATGAGTTGAATCACATTTGTTTCACCTTTGTCAACGTCTTGATCATACTTGTTTATTACATTTTTAGTAGGAACTATACGACACCATGAATATGCATTTACATTTATTTCTTTTTCATCATCGAATTCGAAATTCATGATAGCAATAATTTTGTTTTGTTACGCAATTCCTCAAGGGTTGAATCATTTTTAATATGATGAAACGTTACATTATCACTTGTTTTAGATACACGTTTCATCTCCATCGCAATATAGTTTATGTTCATTTCACTTGCATGCATATCCAAAGAATCTTCAAGTGATGGACGTTCTACATGACAGCATACGATTTCATGATCTGGAAAAGAAGATATTACACATTTGAATTCATTCATAAAACGAACATCTGTCACTATACACACTTCGGCTCGACTTTTCGTCAAACGATCAACCATAACCGTAGTCCAGAGACTTTCATACATATTACGCATTACATCGGTTCCGAAATACTGCAATGCAGCACGCAAAGTTAACGGTTTACCCATAAATATGTGTTCACGTTCTTTCTCTTTTTCGTCTTGATCATAATAGATTGAGAGGTCTTTCAGAACAGGATCGTTGTATGTTGCATACAAAATCTTAGAAGTTATCTCCTTTAGAGGATCCGCAAATGCATACAATTCGCAGATATTAGATTCTCCACCACATATAAATTGAGCAATCGTATCCTTACCACTACACTTCTTACCTGTTAACAAAATTATCATATTGTTATGTATTGTATATATCATATGTTTATGTCATTTTATTACGATAATACATAAGTACGAATAAAGTCTTCCGGACTCGTTATGGTAGCATTAAACAGCAAATAATGAATCCAAAGACATACTACATCTGTTCGAACAATTTCATCTCGTTCCATTCCACACTCGCGAACCCACAAACGACATTTACGATTCAATTCGTCAATATAGATATCATTCCCCGGAATCGGTGTACATGTAATATCATACTCGCCACTGACTGAGGCCATGCCAGATACATGCAAAATATTCTTTACTTTACGATTCTCATCATAAATACAACAAATATCACATACAAATATATTCTTTGCATTTTCAATAAAGTTTGAAATATAATAGTCATCAATACGAAACAACGAACTAAGATCATGGTTGAGTTTCATAATCTTATGCATTTCGTATGTTGGAATAATAGTAATCTCTTCACCATTATAACCAATCTTACGAATAGTGCAATTACGTCCTTCCTTTCTAGTAATATGACCATAAATCAACTTATTTGCCAACTTATGAAAAGTATAATCACCCACAGACAATTCTTCGGAAGTATCTGCAAGACGACGTGTTACATCTGATGATGCCAACTGCGTATCGAATGATTTACGAGCATAATTCATGGTCATTGCATCTAAAATAATGCCTACTTCTGGTAATTGCATCATATGCTCCATGAAATCACGTCTGTTAATTGTTATATGAACCTCTTCCTCCAAAAATGCATGCATTTGCAAAATCATCTTCTTAATCAGACCTTCATTTGAATGTATAGACATCTTTGGTGTATTGTTTGGTGAAAAATCTGTTCTCGACTTTAAGTTTTTAGAATGTAATTCACCGAATTTATATGTAAAAACATTACAAGATTCATTATATATAATGCATTCATTCGCATTCAGCGGTGGAGGGATACGTGGAATCGCATATATTGGATGCCTTTTTGCATTAGAAAATAGAGGTTTATTAGATTATAACAATATAGATCGTATTTCAGGAACAAGTATCGGATCTCTATTCGCTACACTTCTAGCTGTTGGATATACTGCAAGCGAAATGCAAAGTGAAGTACTAGATGCAGATTTTAATACATTCAAAGAGATTAATATATCGCGATTCATTACAAATTATGGACTTGATTCCGGAAGTAAATTCGTAACATGGATTGAAACTCTATTAGATAGGAAAATTGGAAACAAAGATATCACATTCATAGAATTGTATACCACAAAACATGTAGAACTCATCATAACAGGAACATGTTTGAATACTCGAATGGTTAAGTATTTTTCATATAAAGAAACACCTGATCTGAAAATAAAAAACGCTATACGCATTTCTACAGCGGTTCCACTGCTTTTTACAGCAGTTAAATACAAAAACGAATACTACGTAGACGGAGGAATACTCGATAACTACCCATTAGATAGCATACGAAAAGAAAACACACACGAAAAAGATTATCTAGGATTTCGATTGACAATGGAACAAGATCAACACACCAGGAAAGACATAAATTCATTAGATGAATATCTATGGAACCTCATATCGTGCATTCTAGAAAGCAGCGAAGATAAGTATGCAAATAACACAAATACAGTCAAAATAGATACGTCTAATGTAAGCAATTCCTATCAATTCGGATTAGATAAACAACAAAAGATAGCTCTAATAAAACTTGGATACAAAGAAACAATTGGATACATATCAAGTCATATTATTGACGCATTAGACTAGAGATTCATATCACATTAAACATAAGTCAAAAACTGACGAGCGTTTTTAGGTCCAACACCTGGAAGTTTAAGTAAAGTTTCATAATCCGTCGGGATCACATCAGAATATTCGTTTCGAAGCATAATCGCTAATTTTTGTAAGTATTCTGCCTTCTTATTTATGAGTCCAATTCCATCTATACTTTGTTTTATTTCTGCAAGCGAATGAGATAGAAAGAAATCGATCGTTAAACTACCATTTCGCATAAGATTCTGCATAACTCGAAAAGTTATTTCATCTTTCGTTTGACTACTCAGAATCAATGATACAAGAATCACAAAATTACGATTTGACATATCTATCTATAAATGTTATATTTGTTTTGGATTTTACTATTCAATTTAGATATATTTATTATATACATTCACTGAAAACCTTTGAACTCAAAGGTGACGTTTTTTTCACCTTTGATAGTTTTGACATTATACGTTACATCAAGTACTCGATAAATGGCTTCAATCATGTCGTTCGATTGAAAGTTTGGTCCAAACTCTCTCATAAACTCATACTGTAAATGAGTGAGTAGATCTTGATGAGAAAGAACAATTGATGAGATTCCACCTCTAGAATATAGAAGAAGTTGGTTCATAACATATAGAGTTCCACACTCTATTATTTCAGAACGTTTTTTTTCCAATCTATCAGGATATGATCCAATATTATGCAAAATATTCTTTTGAAAATACGTAGAATATACCATACGAACTGATGCTGTTTTCGTTTGTGGTGAAAGATTCTTATCACATTCAATACGTCGAATAGATTCCGTAAGTCGTTCTGAATCCATAATGTAATTATTTTTAATCTTATGTTTTTGTTTTGTGTGAGAATGTGTTTGAGAAAAGAAAATTGTTCCTAGTTCCTACTTTTCATTCGGTGAATCAATTCGGTGAATTTATTATATATACAAATTTATCTTGACATAACACATTTCAATGATCAGAATTGCAAAAATACATTTTAATATAAAAAGAACAAAACATACATACATATGAAAAGAAAAAAGAAAGACAAAGATAATATATATAAAACAACCGTTGTTAAAATTGGAATCAA
>Ga0210057_1003246_pt1 | contig 22546 bp, 12 predicted proteins | sample CryGeyCG2114_010_2_FD_183968 | JGI IMG/M metagenome (GOLD analysis project Ga0210057, IMG submission 183968) | Groundwater microbial communities from aquifer - Crystal Geyser CG10_big_fil_rev_8/21/14_0.10 (SPAdes) (version 2) | ecosystem: Environmental > Aquatic > Deep subsurface > Groundwater ...
AGTTACAAAAGCTATCCAAAACACATAAAAGAAGCACAAAAAAGACACAACACTTTTTCAAACAAAAAACTTCGCTTACTACTGCGAAGAATCTTACAAAATAATGACTAACATCTGTGCCAGACCCCGCAAGGACGGCAAGATCGAGCTGATCGACGCCCTCAAGGTGCCCTTCAAGTTCATCCCCGCGGAGCTCGGCGCGAAGGCCGTCTTCGTGGTCCGCATGCAGTCGACCCGCGGCATGGACAGCCGGAAGGCGACCCTGCTCGGCAAGGCCATCCAGGCCTACATGGACCGCAACGACACCTCCCAGTTCGCCACCGCGGCCATCGGCATCATCGACAAGGGCCAGCAGCTCTACGGCCGCTGGAACACCCTGGTCCTGACCGAGTACGCCAACGGCACCTGGAGCTTCGCCAACCTGCGCTTCGCCAGCGTCCAGCTCTCGGTCAACGAGGACTACGGCGTGATGCGCGACGACATGGTCGCGATCGTGGACGCCAACTCCCTGGTCGACACCCTGCTCGACAGCAAGAAGCTCGACGAGACCATCGACGACGGCTACCAGCTCGAGACCATGGACCCCAACCAGAAGGGCTACCTGGTCCGCGCCGACACCGAGCGCAACCACGCCCTCTCCGTCGTCTCCGACGGCCAGAAGACCATCCTCGACGGCGACTACCAGATCGTCGACGGCGGGACCTTCGAGGGTGACGAGGTGGTCATCCCGGGCATCCAGGCCAACGGCAAGGCCAACGGCCACCTGGTCCTGGTCAGCGGGAACGACGAGGACTGGACCGTCCAGGCCATCCCCCGCAACGAGGCCACGGGCAACTACGCCCAGGCCTTCGCCCAGGCCTCCTAGGCCTGCTGAGCCCCGCTCCACTACACGGTGAGCGGTGTGGCTCCCCCGCGTTTCGTTCAGTACTCCGTCCCCGGAGTTGCTGAACGAACGCGGGTTTTATATTTATAGCGACAAGTCAGTTTGAAAAAGAAAATCCCCGTTCTGGCGGACGGGGGCGTGGGGTGGAGGAGCTACATCCACCCAAGGGCGATCGCGAGTGCGATCATGGAGAGGTGCCAGAGCTGGTCGACCCAGATCCGTTTGATCCACCCCCACCGCGACTTGGCAGCATCGATGAAGATGTGGCTGATGAAGATCAGCGCCAGTCCTTGTGGGGTGACGTGTTCTGTCAGATCCGGGTGGAGCAGACACACGACGAAGGGAGCGGTGTAGGTCAGGCAGTGGTAGATCAGCACTTCCCAACTCTTTCCCTTTTCGGAGATCATCCAGACGCTCTGGAACGCGAAGTCCCCGATCATGTGGAGTGCCCAGTAGATGAAGAACCGGACGAGTGGGAGTGCGAGGCTCATGGTGCCCTCCTAGGTGATGTCCCAACGGGATGTCGGGATACGGTTAATCTATCAATGAGCTGTCCAGGTTCACAGAGGAGTTGTCGAGTAATTCGACAACATTTTGACTAGGCGAGTTGTGTATGGGATCGTAGGATATATGCAGATGCAATATCCTCCAGAGCTCATTATTGGTCTCGAGGCATATGGTCTCGATGAAAAAGAAGCGAAGGTTTACTTGGCTGGATTGGAGTTAGGTTCTGCGACCGTCCTTGAGCTCGCACGAAGATCTGATCTTCCACGTACGACGCTCTATCCTATTTTGGAGAAATTAAAACAATGTGGAGTGTTTCGCGAGGGGAAAAATAAATTCTCAACGGTCTATTTTGCTGAAGCTCCAAATCAGTTGCTAGAAAAGATGAAGGAAAGAGAAACAGAACTTGCGAGTCGCATGCCAGAACTCGAACTCCTTCAGGGAGCATCATGCATGGATCCAGGAGTTACTTTTTATGAGGGAACAGAAGGGTTCAAGAGACTTTGGAAACAACTTCTCGATTCAGGAGTGAAGGAGTATCGCTTGATTACGTCTGGGGTAGGCCTTTTAGATTATGTGAAAGAGCCATATCTCGTGAATCGTGTTATTGAAGAGCGAAAGAAGCGAGGGATCCGAAGTCGACAACTGATTCGTGGAGGGAAGATCGCAAAGAAGATTATTGAGAAAGATGTCGAAGAACTGAGAGAATCTCGTCTTTTGTCAGATGACATAGATATTCCAGCGACTGTGATCATCTTTGCCGATCAAGTGGCATTCATCACGACGCGACGTGAAAATACAATGATCATTCTTGCAAGTGGCGATGTGGCAACGACGTATCGGACACTCTTTGATCTTGTGTGGAAGAACGCAGAGACGATCACGTAGAAAGCCAGGAGGTATCTCCTGGCTTTTCGATTAGACGATTGGTACACTGCCATCATGAAAAAACAAAAAACAATCCTGTTATTAGATGGAAATGCCCTTCTTCATCGAGCCTGGCATGCGATCCCTCCGTTGACCACGAAGGATGGTCTTGTGGTAAATGCCGCATACGGATTCGCGATGATTGTTGAGAAGATGATCGAAACACAAAAACCTGAATTCATGGCGGTGGCATGGGATCTTCCAGGAAAGACATTCCGTCACGAGATCGATGAAAACTATAAAGGGCATCGTGAGAAAAAGGAGCAGGAGCTTTACGATCAGATTCCACTAATTCAGGAGATATTGGACACATTCGGAATCCCATCTCTTCAGGCGGTTGGATACGAAGCGGACGATATCATCGGAACGCTTTCAAAAGACGCGGGAGAAAACGGCATGCGCGCGCTTATCGTGACGGGAGATCTCGATAGTCTACAACTTGTTGACGCACACACGCAGGTTCTGACATTTCAAAAAGGTATTAGTGAGACAAAGTTATACGATATAGAGGCGGTGAAGGAGCGTTATGGACTCACTCCGGCGCAGTTTCTTGAATACAAGGCCTTGCGAGGCGATCCGTCGGACAATATTCCTGGAGTCGCAGGGATCGGAGAAAAAACGGCCACACTCTTATTGCAACGGTACGAAACGATTCAAGGAATTTTCGAGCATCTTGCGGATATTGAAGAAAAATACGCAAAGAAAATTCGCGGACAAGAAAAACAGATCGAATTGTCTTTGAAGCTTGTCAGAATTGTTCGTGACATGAAACTCGAATTTGATTTCGATCAAGCAGAGCTCAAACCCCCCCAGTATGAAAAGCTTCTTCCGCTCTATCGGAAATTAGAATTTCGTACGCTTCTGAGAAAGCACGGGGAGCAGGCAGGTCGTGAAGCACAGGTGCGTGAAAAAGTTGAGAAAGCAAAGGTGGCTGTTGAGGTGATTAAGAATCGTGAAGCTTTAGATAGCGTATTTGTTTCAGGAAAGACCATTGGAATATTGATCGCAGAACAACCACCCGACTTGTTTGGAGCGACTCTCTCAGCCGTAGGATTGTCCAATGGAAAACGAACCTGTGTTCTCCCCAACCCATCCGTAACAGATCTTGCGCACATCGCACAACTTCTCTCCCAGGCAAAAGCTGTTTCCGGTCATGACCTTAAAGGACTGATGCACCACCTACGTGCGCCCATCGCCTCTCCAAGTTTTGATGTCATGATCGCTTCGTATCTTTTGCATTCTGGATCACGTGCGCATGATCTTTCGGGAGCCATGCATGCGTGGCTTGGTCGGTCTGTTCCTGAAGTGCCAGAAGTATTTTCAAAAGAAAAAGACTATGAGCGCTTTGGTCAGGTGGTTGTTGCCCTTCCCGAGCTCGCCAAAAAGATGCGGTCACAGATGAAAGAGTCTGGTGTCGATAAGGTGTTTGATGAAATCGAAATGCCACTTGTACGAATTTTGTACAACATGGAAATGGAAGGAATTGAGCTCGATACCGCAAGTCTCGAGACATTCTCCAAGCAACTCAAAAAACGCATAGACGAACTGACGAAGAAGATTACGACGCTGGCTGGGGTGGAATTCAACCTCAACTCCCCTTCTCAACTAGCCGACGTCTTGTTTGTAACGATGGAATTGCCGACCAAGGGCATTAAGAAAACCAAGACGGGATATTCGACCGCTGCGCCGGAACTTGAAAAACTCTGGGACACGCACGAGATCATTCCGCTCATCTCGGAATATCGAGAACTGACGAAGTTGCAATCGACCTATGTCGAGGCACTGCCAAAACTTGTTGCTAAGGACGGTCGACTCCACACGAGTTTTAATCAGACCGTTGCAGCGACGGGCCGACTCTCCTCGTCGGATCCAAACCTGCAAAACATTCCAATTAAGACCGAGCTCGGTCGGGAGATTCGCAAAGCGTTTGTTGCGCCACGTGGCAAAGTGCTCGTGGCAGCTGACTATAGTCAGATCGAATTACGCCTGGCCGCCGTCATCGCGAAGGATCAACCGTTCATCAAAGCCTTCCAAGAAGGCGCGGACATTCATACACGCACAGCTTCTGAAGTGTGGGATGTTGCGGAAGATCAGGTCACGAAGGAGCAACGTCGAGCAGCAAAAGCGATCAACTTCGGTGTGCTCTATGGAATGGGTCCACGAGCCCTCTCGAAGTCAACAGGACTCTCGATGAATGAGGCAAAGGAATTTATCGCACGTTACTTCGAGATTCATAAAGGGATTCAGACATATCTTGAAGAAACAAAAGTTCAGGCGCATGACGTCGGCTATGTTGAAACGTTGTTTGGGCGAAGAAGGTATCTTCCTGAGATTCAGTCTGGCGTCCCAATGCTTGTTTCCATGGCTGAGCGCATGGCGATCAACATGCCTGTACAAGGAACCGCTGCGGATATTATGAAGATGGCGATGTTACGTATTGATGGTTGGTTAAAGAAAAGCGGATGGCCCGCAAAAATGATTCTGCAGGTTCACGATGAAGTCGTGTTGGAGGTTGATAAAGAAGCAGTGGATCCTGTGGCCAAAGGAATCCGGGAGATGATGGAAAGTGTCGCAGAATTCGACGTTCCTCTCGTCGTCGATGTCGAAGTAGGAACCAATTGGGGAGAAATGAATTAGGAAATAGAAACCGTCGGTTGAAAGCCGGCGGTTTTTTATTGAACACTCACGGGTCCTTTTTTGATTGCTCAGCCTCATGTACCATGCAGTCACTATGTTGATTTTTGTTTATGGAGATGATGGGTATCGGGCTCAGGAAAAGGTTCATCATATGGTGAAGGCTTTTCGCGAGAAGTTTGATCCATCTGGCATGAATATTGCGGAGTTTCCGTCAGTCGGAAAGAAAGGGATGATGCTTGGGGATGTTTTGGGAGCAACACATGCCCTTCCTTTTCTTGGAAAAAAACGCATGGTTGTTGTGAGAGATCTCATTGGTCAGACAAAGAAGGGAGAGATGGGGCCATGGGCAGAAGGGTTTAAGAAAACTCCTGATTCAACCATTGTTATTTTTTGGGAAACAACGGAACCAAAAGCTCTCGAGAAAAAACCACTATTCAAGGAGTTGGTGGATGCGACAGAAGTTCATCACTATCCGTTTCCTCAATTACAAGGAACCGAGCTTAATCGATGGGTTACATCGCGGGTGAAGGATCAGGGAGCAGAAATCGATGCCTCTGCGTTGCGGGCTTTAATTGAGCGGGTTGGAGCAGATTTATGGCAGATGGATGGAGAGATCGGGAAACTTGTTGCCTACGCACAGGGAACTACAATCACGCCAGCAATGGTCGATGAGCTTGTGCATGCAAGTTTTGAGGGAAAGATTTTTCAGTTGATTGATGCTGTTTCTCAACGACGACCAGCTGATGCCATTCGTCTTTTACAAGAGGAGCGCTGGAGTGGGACAAACGATCATTATCTTCTCATGATGTTGGGACGCCAGGTGAGAATACTGCTAGGAGCACGAGCACTCTTAGAAGAACGCTCACAAGCGACAAAACAAGATCTGGCTGATACGTTAGGCATTCATCCGTTTGTTGCTCAGAAAGCTCTCACACAGGCCCGAGGATTTTCCCTTGAGCAGTTAAAAGCGGTTCACGATCTCCTCCTTGAGTATGATCTTCGATTGAAAACAGGTCAGATAGATGCTGGTATGGCGGTTGATCTCACCACGATAAAATTGATGCAATAACAAAATAGACCCAGATGGGTCTATTTTGTTAACCGAGCAGGTGCTGGTTTACGCCTTTTTAAGGTCGTTGATTTTCTTCATGATGCGTGACTTGTAGCGGGCCACGGTGTTTTTCTTGAAGACGTTCTTCTGAGCTGCTTTATCGAGCTTTTTTCCAACAAGCCGCGCAATCTCGAGTGCCTCGTCTACCTTCTTAGCAGTAAGGGCCTTTCGAATTTTTACACGAAGTGAGTGGATCTCAGCTTTTACCGTCTTATTTCTTTGAGCGCGCTTGTCACTCTGACGGAGAGCCTTTTTAGCATTTTGTAGATTTGGCATATGTTATAACCTATTTTGAATGTGTTGTTAGAAGAGAGCTCTAGACCTGAGACTGGGATAGTATAGCGAAATGTCCTCTCTTGTCAACGCCTCTATTCTGATTTTGGAAATGTCAGTTGCAGGGGGTCCATTTCTTTTCCAGCAACTCCCTCCGTGATTTTGTAGATATCTTTATCAATTTTTCTCAGTTCGTCCGATGAGGAGGAATAGGCTCGTACGGTGGTTTCAAGATGTTTCCCAACCCTATTATGATGCTCCTCATAGCCTTTCATGTGGCGCATGAGATTCTCTGCTTGCTTCTGGATATCCTTTACAGAATCTTCAATTTGGAGAGCCTTCAATCCAAGGATGACGGTTTGAAGATAGGCAAAAAATGATGTCGGTGAAACGATCATAACACCCTTTTCAAAAGCGTACTCAATAAGATTTCTTGAGTTTACTTTCACAGTCCCAACGTTTTGAGTAATCAGGTTGTGATACACCCCTTCAGCTGGAACAAACATAAATGCAAAATTGCTCGTCCCCTTCTGTGTTTGAATGTACTTTGATGTTTCATCGATTCTCATTTTTACATCAGCCTTGAAATCTTTTTCTAACTGTTCTCGACGAACAGAGTCTGTTTCTTGGCTAATCTTATTGTAATTTTCAAGTGAGAATTTTGCGTCAATAGGTATCAACATTTCTTTGATGAAGATGACCGCATCTGGAATGAGAGTCTGCCCTGTCTTCTCATCGATACCTAATTGGTACTGCATCTGATAATTTCCAGGAGCTAGCACCTGACCAAGAAGGGTTTCAAGCCAATATTCACCGAGGATTCCCCGTTGCTTTGGGTTCTTCAAAATGTTTTCAAGACTCTGAAGTTGTTCTGAGAAGTTTAAAACCTGTTTATTTGTTTCATCGAGTTGTGTCAGTTTTTCCGTGACCCCCTGAATGATTCCTGATGTGTGTTGAAAGTGCTTTTGAAGCGTTGATGACGATTCTTGCATGTTTTTCACCAGTCTTTCATGCATGTGATCGAGTTTCCCCTCCACTTCTTTGCGTTGTGAAGTCGTTGTGTCTTGGATTTCCTTACGGAGATCATTGATTAATGTAAAAAGTTGGGGGTCAAAGGGCTCTGAAGAAGCCTTCTTTTTGAGAAGTTGATGTGCAAGGAGACCTACTGTGATCACAAGGGCAATTCCAAGAAATAATTCAATAGACATAGGTTTTGACGATGAATGGGGTGTGGCGTACTATTATGGCGCCTTGCAGTAAGTATAGCATGAGTTGGAGCATAGCATTTTACGACACTTGACTTGTCTCTGTAGCTCAACGGATAGAGCGGTAGCGTCCTAAGCTGACGATGGGGGTTCGATTCCCTCCAGGGACACCAGAGAATTGTTTCACGTGAAACGTATGAAAAAAATCGAAAAAGCAAATGCTGGATTTCTGTTCGATATGGATGGTTTGTTGATTAATTCTGAAACCATCGCACATCATGTTTTCCAAGATCTTTGTTCATTGAATGGTGGCAATTTCACCAATGAAATTCATTCAGAGATTCTTGGTACAGAAAGTGAATATTGGTCTCTCTATGTTGTTCAGGAATGCAAGTTATCTCTCTCGAGTGAGGAGTTTCAAAAAGAGTTTCAGATTCAATTTGAAAAAAGACTTCGTTCAGAGATAGCTCTTATGCCGGGAGCTCTTGAGCTAATAAATTGGGTTGAGGAAAAACGATACAAAAAGTGTCTGGTTACAAGTTCCGGGTTGGATATGACACTAAAGAATCTCGGTTCTCTGGATTTGTTGAATGTTTTCAATCATCGTGTGACAGCTGAAATCAGCCCAAAAGGTAAACCTGAGCCTGATCCATATTTGATGGGAGCAAGTTTTCTTGATTGCGCTCCATCAGATTGCATTGTTTTTGAGGACTCAAGCAGTGGAACCATCTCTGGAAAGCGAGCAAACTGCACGGTTATTGCCGTTCCAACGGTATTTGCGAATAGAAGTGGATTTTCTGACGCTGATTACATTCTCGATAGTCTAGAGGAGGTGATTCCTGTATTAGAAGGTCTTGGTCTTTAAATGAGTGACGATATAAATAAGACATGGGCCTGTAGCTCAGTTGGTAGAGTGCCGCATTCGCATTGCGGAGGTCAGGGGTTCGACTCCCCTCAGGTCCACCAAAAACATACTAGGAAACTAGTATGTTTTTTGTTTCACGTGAAACAGGCTCGAGAATCCCGGTGTTTGTCAACACAAGCGTTGACAAAAATAGAAAAGTGTGGATAACATTGCTTTTTTGCCACATTTGTACTCATTTTTTGCCTTTAGGATGAAAAATGGTGGATTTGCATGCTATTTCTTCGCTAAATTTAGCATAGAAATAGATTGACTACATTTAGTATTCATGGTATACTTTCTTTGTAAGGATTGAAGATATGAAGCAACAAATTTTCACCTTCGCCGTTGTGGGGTTTTTTGTATGGGCATCTTTTGCTCAGGCAGAAATGACTTCAGGCAACTACATTATCCGGTGGGACACAGTCAGCACCGGAGGTTCTGATACAGCTTCTTCAGCCACTTACCTTCTTCACGACACAGCTGAAAGCACAACGGCCGGCTCATCTACAAGCAGTTCATACGAGCTCGCCCAAGGATATCGGGTGGATACACAGCTCCTTACATTTGAAGTCGTAGCAGAAGATACTTCAACAGGAAGGTCAGCAACATCTTTGTCTGGAACGACCGTTACAGCTGATCCAACGGGTTTGGTCGTAAATGACCTCATTGCTCTGGTTCAAGATGAAGGTGCGTCAGAGGTCTCAGCGATTGGTCGAATTGTTTCAATAGGTGCTGGAACGATTACGGTCGATGTATGGAAGAATGCTGGATCAAGTCCTGTGATCGACGGCACAAACGACAAAGTCTATCGACTTAGTGGAACCTCCGTTGTATTTGGAACCCTTAGTACATCATCCGTGAGTACGGCGATCATCGCCTTCGAGGTGACCGCAGTAAATGACAATGGGTATGTGGTTCAAATGTACGAAGATGGAAATCTTCGGGCTGGAAGTAGTGAAATACCGGATGTCACAGATGGAAGTGTCTCGGCAGGTTCTCAGGAATATGGAGCACGTTCCTCAGATACGACGATAAGTACTTCTACGTTTGATACAGCAGATACGGGTATTACCACCACGTTTCAAGATGTTGCTTCAGAGTCGACAGCAAGTTTCGAAAGCAGAAATTTCGTCACGTTGAAAACATCGATAAGTTCTGCAACAACAGCTGGAGGCTATGCTCACACCATTTCGGTCATTGCTTCAGCAAACTTCTAGGTATGTCTACACGCATTCCAACAATCATTTGTGCGCTCACCCTTCTATTGAGTCCTCTTATTGGGAGAGCAGCTGCTATTTCTCCAAGTACCTTTGAACTTTCCTCTGTTCGTGGTCAAGAAGTAGAAGCTTCTTTCGCCATCCTCAATACAAGTGCGAGTGAACAAGTGTACTTCCTCGATCTTCTCGAGTTCACCCCAACAGAAGAGACAGGAACGCCACAGTTTGCCCAAAAAGATTCGGAAGATGGTTTGACGTCGTGGATCCATTTTCCCATCGAGGAAATTCCGGTCCCCGCTCAATCAAGAGTTGATGTTCCTTTCAATATTCTTGTTCCTGATGACGTTCCATCTGGTGGATACTATGCATCCATTACTGTTTCAACGGCTCCCACAGATGTCGTTGCGACGAATGGGGCAATTATCGAAGCAAGGACGGCTATCCTTCTTTTCCTTACCATTGAAGGAGAGACGGTTGAGTCTCTGCAACTTCTTGATTTCACAGGAGATCAGAATCAAACAACTCTTCCGTATGGCACGTTCACTTTTCGACTCCAGAACCAGGGGAATGTGCACGTCACTCCTAGTGGAGTGATTCGGCTAAGAGGCATGTTTGGAAATACGATTGCCACGTTGGATGCGAATTCCGCGGAAGGTCGTGTTCTCCCAGCTTCAACAAGGGCGTTTACGGTTGAATATCAGGAAGAAGCTTCTTTCATGGAAGCTGTTGGGTTCCAGTTGAGTCACCTCATTATGGGGCCTGTGACTGCAGAACTAACACTTTCTTATGGAATGGAGGGGGCAATAGCAACTCAGACAGCGTTTTGGGTATTTCCTTGGCAACTTATCTCCGTTCTTGTAGGAGGAGTTCTGTTGCTCGCTGTGATGTTCAAGTGGTTACAAAAGGCCAGTAAATAAATTCATGTGTGCGAATACTTAGGAGGATTAGTCGAACACTTACAACAACCGCGGTAGTTCTTACAGCGGTTCTTGTAGTTGTTTCGACAACTTTGGGAGCAACAGTGACAAGTGCGAATGACTATCCTTCGACACTTGAAACATCTCAAGCTTCCAACCACAACGTGCTCTTTACAACGCCAACAGGTGTTTCAGAAGGTTCAACCATCACGATTACGTTTGCGTCATCCTTTGATACATCCTCCATGACTGAGGATGATATTGATATCACAGATGACGGCGTCGACCTCACAACCGCTTCTGACTGCTTAGGCTCAGAACAAGCTTCCGTCTCTATCGCGTCGGACACAGTAACCATTGCCATTTGTGCTGGTGATGGTGGGGCAATAACTGCCACAAGTGTTATCGGAGTGGAGATTGGGACAAACGCAACAAGTTCTGGAACCGGTGTAAATCAAGTGACGAATCCAGCTTCGGCTGGTGCCTACTTCGTTTCTATCAGAGGGACGTTTGGAGATTCTGGCTCGATCATTCTTCCAATCGGAGGTGATGACTCGATTGGGGTCACCGCAACTGTTCCATCAAGTGGAGGCGGAGGAGGTGGTGGTGAGACAGATCCGATTCCAGCGGACGTGGATTCAACCGCACCCGTGATCTCTTCGATCGTCGTTTCAAGTATTACCGTTTCTTCAGCGGATATTTCTTGGACAACCGATGAGGCTGGAGTGAGTACTGTTGAGTATTGGCCAACAGGGTCAACGACGACAAGTACGGTTGCAAGATCGGGATACTACACGTCGCATGCGATCTCATTATCTGGGCTTAGTGAAGGCACAGAGTATTCGTTTACGGTTACGTCCGTCGACAGTTCTGGAAATAGTTCAACGTCGAGTACGCAAACCTTCACGACGCTTGATGAAACAGATCCAGTCATCTCAGATATTGATGTGGTTGATGTCACGTCAACATCTGCGCGTGTGACATGGACGACGAATGAGTCTGCAGACAGTACTGTGTCCTATGGATTGAGTGACTCATACGATCTTTCAGAATCTGATGGAACGTTTGAGATTTCTCATTCAGTTCTGTTGTCAGATCTTTCACCAGGGACGCTGTATCACTTCCAGGTGCTTTCGACGGATGCATCATTGAATCAGGCATTTTCAAGTGATCAGACATTCACAACGGACTCAGATGATGCGCCAGGGAATGTTTCGAGCCTTTCTATTGAAGAAGGGGATGGTCAGTTGATTTTGTCCTGGGTCAATCCAACGGACGGAGATTTAGTCGGGACTCGGATTCTTCAGTGTCTTGGGGGGTATCCAACAGGACCAACCGATACGGCATGTTCTATTGTTTCAACCAGTTTGGGTACTTCACTCACTCAGACAGGTCTTACAAATGGAACCACCTATTATTATGGCGTTTTTGCGTATGATGAGGCAGGGCAGTTTGCTTCTGGAGCTTTGGTGCTGGGTACACCACAGGCTTCAGAAGAAGAGGTGCCCTCTGATGGGACAGACGGTGAAGACAGAGATGGATCCACCGATCCTGAAACCGAAACAGGGACTCCTACCGAAGACCCAGAAGAAGAGACAGACGACACACCTCCATCGGACTCGGCGGTTTCCTGTGGGGACGACGTTTGCTCAGAAACTGAGTCTTCCGAATCATGTCCAGAAGATTGCGGAGAAACTGATGAACCTACTTCCTTGGGTGCGGAAGAAGGAGATCTCAGTGATGCCGACTTGATCTATCTGGTCGCAGATGAATCCATTACGCTCGAAACGACGCGCTCCGGTGTCGTTGAAGTGCTTCCCACAAGCACATTGCGGATTGCGATTCCAGAATCAGCCATTTCCGACGGCGTCCGTACAATCGTACTGACGGTAGGGTCGGACACATATCTCATGCGTCTTGATGACGCGCTCGCTCTTTTCCTTGCGGATCTCACGATTCCAAACGTGCAAACCATTCTTCAGGTGTCCGTGCTTGTCACCTATGAGAGTGGAGTAACGGATTCTGTTTCTTCATACCTGCACGTAGTCACTCCAGGCTACGTATATCAGGTCATCGATGGTGAAGAAGCGGACGTGAGCACCGCGACCGTAACGCTCTTTGAGAATGTTGGGGGAAAATTGACCGTATGGGATGGGTCCCCATGGAGTCAGTTCAATCCGACAGCCGTTGCTTCAGACGCTTCTTTTGGATGGTATGTGCCAAATGGCACGTATCAGGTTTCTGCCTCAGCCGAAGGGTTTGATTCTGCCGTGAGTGCAGAACTAGCCGTCCGTAATTCCATCGTGAACCCACGAATCCTTCTTGCTCTGATCAAGGAAGAAGATGAAGGGGTGATCGTGGAAGAACCTTCAACTGAGACACCTCCGGGAGAGGTGGCTGAAGAACCAACAGACGTTGCTTCGACTCTATTGGAAACGTTATTTGATGCGCTTCCAACGGACGTAGCACGACAGACTCTTGAAACCATTCGGGGACTCCCGGGTGTCGAAAAGACCGCAGAGATTTCAACACCCGTTTTGGCGATCTCCGCTGGAGTGAGTGTGATTGTCCTCTCCGTAGCCTTCGACTTCCTTCCACTCCTTCAATACTTTTTCACCGCGCCGGTTCTCTTTTTCTGGCGACGTCGAAGGAAGGGATATGGAATCGTCTACAATGCGATCTCAAAAGCCCCCGTGGATTTGGCGGTTGTGCGCCTCTTCCAAGTGCGTCCTGAAGATGAGGCGACCGGTGCGCACGGTCGTCTCGTCAAGAGTCGTGTGACAGATAAGGGAGGAAGATATTTCTTCCTTGTTCCTCCAGGAACATATCGAATTCAGGTGACAAAACCTGGATTCCAGTTCCCATCAGATTATCTAAAAGAGGAGAAAACAGATGGACCTTACCTTGATGTCTATCATGGCGAAACCGTAGAGGTGACATCAGAAGGTGTGGTTGTCACCGCGAATATTCCAGTCGATCCTTCTCAAGCAGAGAAGTATCAGGCTCCGAAGGCCATTCAACAACGCGCCTTCCTGCGTAAACTCCAACATGGGGTTGCTCTTACAGGAGTGATTGCTTCGATCGTCTTCGCGATCATTCGTCCAAATGGATTTTCGATCCTCATGGTGGCGGTCCAGGTGGCAATGTATTTCGTCGCAAGACGTCTTGTAAAACCTCAGCGACCAATCAGTTGGGGAATCGTCTATGACAAAGACACGGCTCGACCGCTCTCTCGAGTGGTGGCACGCATCTTTGAACCAAAGTACAACAAACTTCTTGAGACACAGGTGACCGATAGTAAAGGACGGTATGCGTTTATTCTGGGTCCAAACCAGTATTACGCCACCTTCCAAAAAGAAGGATTCAAACAAACACAGATTGATCCAATCGATTATTCTGCAGAAGAGGAACCAAAAGGATTTACCGATGAAGTGACGCTTGAAGCAGAAGCACGCTCCATAAATGGAGAAACATAGTATGGTGAGAACGTGGAGGAAAAAATTGGGAATCGTTCTGATGCTCGCAATGACGTTGAGTGGGATGACAGCTGTCCAAGCTTCGCCTACCGCTCCGACAAATATTGTGACGTATCAAGGACGCGTATTAAACACCAACGGTGTCCCGGTTTCTGATTCCAGTCTCAACATGAAGTTTGCTCTGTATACAGCCGTTTCTGGTGGGACATGTCTTTGGTCAAATGACTCCGCAGATTGTCACACAAACACTCCAGCTTCCATCGTTGCTCGTTCTGTTTCCCTTTCGACAGGACTCTTTACGGAAAACATTGGAGACACAAGTGCGTCATACGCCGCAATTGCGGATACCGTTTTTGGCGATAATGCTGGTGTCTATCTCGAAGTGACGATTGCAGGAGAAACACTTTCCCCTCGACGACGCTTAACCGCATCACCGTACGCTCTGAATGCGCAACGCTTAGACGGAATCGATTCAACAGGATTTCTCTCGGCAACCGGAGATACGGCAACCGGAGATTACGATGTAAGTGGTGCTGAGCTTGTCGGCGCATCACCTCTTGTATTCGAGGGAGGAACAAATGATGGGGTGACTTCCACATTTGCGTTCACAGATCCAACCGTGAACAGGACTATTACGTTTCAAAATGCATCAGGAACCGTTGCCTATTCTGCAGATATTACGAGTGCAGCTCATTGGGAAACAGGGACAAATGGAACTCTCGAGGATGATTTCGCAACGATTATCGGAATTGATGCCGCCTTTACGTATGGATCAGGAGGGGTTGGTGACCTTCGAGTTGCGGACGAACTTGAAGTGTTAGGAGATGGATTCATCGACAATGATTTGATTGTTGGTGCAAGCACATCTTCAACAGAGACGCTCGCTCATACATCGTTTGCCCTTGGGGGAGACGATCTTTTTGTGGCGGGAACGTTGGGAGTTGAGGGGGCGCTCTATACGGATACAGGCTTCATTGCAGGAACGGATACGACTTTTGGATCAGGACTGATCACCACAACGGGGACGACAGATCTTCTTCTGACGATTGCAGGAGGAGATTTGACGTTCGCGCAAGCTACGGTGATTGGCGATGGGGGTTATGTCCTTTCAATCGACTCCTCAGATTGGGACATTTCTACAACAGGAGACCTCACAGGAATAGGATCCATTACGATGGATGGAGATATTTCTGTAGGAGGGAACAACATTGATTCTCTAGGCGCACCGCTTGTATTAAATGCGACAACGGCAGATGAGGTCCGAATTGGAACAGGGACTCCAACAGTTTCTGTTGGTGCAGGAGATCTCTTTGTGACAGATGCGCTTGAGGTTGACGGAGCTTTTGATCTTGCAGGTGTTGCGACCGTTGGAGGGCTTGATTTAAATGGAACGGCTCTTACGTTAGATGCAGATGCGGATACATCGGTTATTGCGAGCACGGATGATCAAATCGATTGGACACTCGGAGGTGTCGCGCAAACACTCATCATGCGGGATCCATTACCTGCAGATGATGCAAGCTCGACGATCAATCCTATTCTGGAAATCAATTACACAACGCCGATCGATACAACGGGAACAAATATTCATGCAGGAATTTTAGTGGATTTGGATATTGGAAATGCTTCAGGAGGGACAAACCGTATTTCAGGATTGAATTTTGAATCGATGGTTGGAGATGCGGATGTGGAGGAACTTCATGCGATTCGGATCGAAGCCCTCACGGGATCTGCCTCCACAAATGAAACGGCCATTAGTATCGCTGATGGATGGGACGCAGGCATCTATATGGAAGGTGCCACTCCAAACTTCTGGATTGGAAATGGTTCGCAATTGGCATTTCAGGATGCTGGAGGGAACGATATCCTGATTCTTCAAGATGTGAGTAATAGTGCGAACCACAGTATTTCAATTGACTCGAATACCGCTTTCATGTTCGACAGTAATTTGGATACGGATGTCGATATCACAACTCTCACAAACCAACGTCTTTTCATTCAACCTGCAGGAACGGGAGATGTTCGATTTGGAATCGATGCAGATTCCGTTGTAGAGTTTGTGGCTTCTTCTGCTCCAACGGCAGATATGGTAGCGATCACCAATACAGGTGTTCCAACAACAACCACAGGAGTAAATGCATTAAGTATTGTGCATTCGGCGGGAAATGTAAGTACATCTGCGGTCGCCATTACTCCTGGATTTGCAGGAGGGGCAACAGATCTACTCTGGTATAACGGGCTTTTAATCGAGACGTTTTCACCAACCAATGGTGCGGGGACAGATACGATAACAGGGATCAATGTCGATACCGTGACAGATCCTGGAGCGACTATTCGATCTCATGGAATTCGCATTGGATCTGGATGGGATAATCAACTCTTCTTTGATAGTGCGACAGCTTCTATGACGATTCCGGATGCGGGATCACTATCGTTTAAAGATATTGCTGGAAATTCCTTAATGACATTAAAAGATAGCGGAACAACGGGGACACTCAGTATCCAAAACATTACTTCAGGAGATAATTTGATTCTTGACATAAGGGGTGGGTACTCAAGTTCTATTGGGACAGCCGGACAAAATGTCGAGATAACAAGCGGAACAAATAACGCTGGTGGTTCAGGAGGGGCAGGAGGGTTGCTTCTTATGAAAGGAGGTAATGCTGTGGGTGACGGAACCGTTGCTCGCAATGGTGGGGATGTGGGAATTGAAGGAGGAGATTCTTCTATCGGCATAGGAAACGGAGGAAAGGTAAAAATTTCAGGAGGGGATTCAACGGCCGGATTGCACGGGGATTTAGAGTTTGTTTCAGGAGGAAATCCAACCGCGATGGGAGTCAATGGGGGAGATGTTGGAATTTCGGCAAAAGACGACCTCCTTTTTGTTGCGGATGATGATGTTTCCATGTCGGTTACTTCCGCCTCAGCCGTGGTGAATTTATTTGATGATGCGGTTGTAAAATCGATTGATATCGGAGGGGTCACCGCAGACGGAAATGATACTATTAAAATTGCGACAAATGGCTCAACTGCAGATAATATTGCGATTGGTAACCTTACGGGCGGAACGGTCTTCTCTCTTGGGGGAGGAAGTAATTGGGGGGTGACAACGGCTGGAACGGCGACATTTACTTATGCATCATCTGGACAATACGCCCTGTGTCACGCAACCAACGGAGCAGGGACAGAGGCGATCACCGATTGTGCCTCTGGTCCAACAGCCGACTATGCCGAAATCTATCCGGTGGCTCAGGGAATAGATTATGGAGACGTCGTCGTCCTTGGAACACGTGAGGTGGTTACGACAGAAGGAGATACAATTACCGAATTAGTAAAATCCACACAGACATATCAGAGTCCTGTCGTTGGGATCGTTTCAAATAACTACGGAGATTTCACAAGTGCTGGGTACAATATCAACGACGCAGACAATCCAATGCCGGTCGCTCTTGTCGGACGTGTGCCGGTGAAGGTGACGGCTGAGGGGGGTTCGATCTCGGTCGGGGACTACCTTGCCACTTCTTCAACCGCTGGGCACGCCATGAAAGCGACGAAAGTTGGACGTGTTATTGGGATGGCTCTTGAAAACTGGGATGGGGTGAGCGCGACGGTGATGGTGCAAGTCAATAATAGCTGGTCCATGGGAGAGGTTCTTGGAACCGATGGAACATCGACACTCGTCACCGACAATGTGATTGTCTCTTCCGTTGGGACAGCAACCGCTTCTGAAGCCACATTCGATTCTTATGGCCTTGCGTTACGTGGATCTGCCTGGAACGGATCTGAGGCAGAGGCGGTAGAGATGATGCTTCAGAATGTTGTCGATTCAGACGATGCCTATCGTTTGAGTGTTCGAAATACCAATGAAGCAGAAGTTGCCTATATAACAAACGAAGGAACGATGAAAATTGCCGGGGACATGATTATTGGCGGGCGTCTGTATCCGTCTGATCGTGGAACCGCACAGTCTGAGAAATATATTTACTATGATGGATCTGCGGGAGCTGGAGGGGACTTCATGCGAACAAATGCAAAGGGATGGTCAACAGGTTCTTATGACTTTGCAGAAATGTTCCCTTCAAATCAACGGCTGACGGCAGGAGACATTGTCGTTTTTGCGGGTGTTGGAGAGACGGTTGTGCGAGCCAGTGGTTCAGAGGATGAGCAACTCGCTGGGATTGTTTCAACACGACCTGGATTCCTCGCGGGAGAAAATGTGAGCGGGGCATATCCAATTGCCTTAGCAGGTCGTGTTCCAACAAAAGTGAGTCTCGAGAATGGAGCGATTGCCGTTGGAGATCCACTCACAACATCCTCAAGCTCAGGAGTCGCGATGAAGGCGATTGAAGCTGGGCAAGTTGTTGGATATGCCCTTGAATCTTATAGCGGAAGCGACACAGATAACTTAATTCTTGCGTACGTAAACGTCGGGTATTGGTCTGGAAACGCGGAGGAAATTATCCCGATTGTTAAAAATACCGCTTCACAAACGTCAGGGGTGACGAATTTCTCTGCGCTGAACATGAGTGGAAATATTTATCTCGCCACAAACCAAATTTTGAGCATTGGTCGTCTTGAAGGGGTGAGTTCTGTGTGGTCGATTGAATCAGATGGAACCATCAAAACAGAAGCCCTTCTCAAGACGGTGATTGATTCGTATCAAAATACAAAAGTTGAGACCGTCGCGATGACCTCACCTGAGGTGATGATTACGCTTACTGGAACGGCAACTTTGGTAAACGGATCAGCGGAGGTTCGATTTGAAGATGTGGCTCCTGATTATAATGATGTGATCTCCGCAGAGGCTCCGATTCGTGTCATCGTGACGGCCAATGGTCCTGTTTCTCTCTATGTCTCTGAAAAGGACCAAAATCACTTTGTCGTGAAACGCTTTGCTGGTTCCGCAGATGTTGAATTTGATTGGATGGTGAGTGCGTACCGTAGAGGGTACGAACCTGACGAAGAAACTTCTGAGATCGAAGAGGCTCTTCTTGAAGAGCAAGTGATCGTCGAAGAACCTCCGATCGTTATTGATGAGTCTGTTGAAGAGACAGTTTCCTCTGACGAGACCATTATCGAAGAACTCGAACCAGTTGTGACAGAAGAACCTGCTTCTCCGGTGAGTCCGGATGAAATCCTTATCGATCCAACGACAGAAGGTGATGTCGGTGCAACAGCCGAGGAACCACCAACGTCGTAATCGAACACCATTGGCGTTCACCGTTATCCCAGCTCCTACACGTCAAAACGTTCTTTCTCTACATTTCACCGGACCTTACCTCTCTTCTTTTAACAAGGAGGGTGGAAGTGGTCCGCACAAGGGTTCCACCCCGCTGGTGGTCTGGAACCATCTGTCGTTTGCCAATGGATCAAGCCGAAGGCGCCTAGCGGCTTCCAGCGAAAGTAAACAGAAGATGGTCTTTGACCACCGGCGGGGTCCATGCTTGCCCTGTGACAGTACGCAACTGTGTGAGGTGAACAACCAAACCCCTTGCGAATGTGACAAGGAAGATATTTGCGCTCAGGTAACGTTGCTTTTACCCGATCGCGAATACGGTCCCACGGACCAACACCTGCCTACGCTTAGGCTTCGGTAGGTGAACAATTAAAGAGCATAAACCACGCGTACCCCACACTCGTGGTTTTTGCGTTATAATGGAGCGGTATGAAACATGGAGGACACTACTTACTTTCTACGGCACGAGGACTTCTGATGATTCTGATGTTCTTGATGCCGATATTTTTTTTGCCGATCACACTCGAAACGCTGGAGCTTAATAAACAGACACTTCTTATCGTGCTGACGTGTGCCTCGGCTCTGTGTTGGCTGGGTTCGATGCTTGTACACAAGCAGATTCGCGTTCGGCGTGGGTGGTCAAATTTATTGCCACTTCTTCTGGTATTGGCGTTCATCCTTCCTGCGGTGGAATCGGTTGCCCCCTATCTTTCGTGGGTTGGTGCGCACCGTCAGGAATACACCAGTGTGCTTACGGTTGTTTCTTTGGCCGTTCTTTTCTATCTCTTATCGAATCTCATGGGAGGACGGGAACAACATAGGAATGTTCACCTCACTCTGATTGTTTCTACAAGTCTTGTGGCGTTTTTTGCCCTTCTTGAGACGTATGGAGTGAATGTCCTTTCTGCGATGGTTCCGTCGCTTGCCTTAAATACCATTGGAACCCTGACAGGGTTCACCACCTTCCTTATCGTCTTCCATGTGTTCTTCTTAGGAAGCTTTCTCTCTCATAAAAAAGGGGACTCTCTCTTTCATGATCGGTGGATTGGAACGATCGAAGCGATTCTCACACTGTTCATCTCCGTATCAACCTTTTTCTTCCTCCTGCTTCTTGATGATGCCGGCCTTTGGGCGTTATTCGTGATCTCGCTCGCGATCCTCTTTTCATTCGTGGTCTTTCGAGCTAAAGATTTTCCGCAGTCTGTGAGACTTGTCTGGCCGATGGTCTTGCTTGTGGGCTCTCTCCTCTTTTGGTTTGCGCTTCCTGACATCACCTCAATTTCTATCCCTCTGGAAGTCACCCCAAATACGGCGGGATCGCAAGAGGTAGCACAGCAGACGCTTCAGGCCTATTCATCGTGGTTTGGATCAGGTCCTGGAACCTATATCTTTGACTTTAGTCAGTTCCATGGTGTGGCATTGAATGAAACAGACTTCTGGAACACCCGATTTGATCGCGCCTCCAGTCATGTCCTTACGCTTCTTCCAACGATTGGAGTGTTCGGTCTCACCCTCCTCGGACTGTTCATTGTCCTTCTCTTTATCCGATCTATTTCACAGGTTTTGCGACCTGATTCACGAGATGAATGGCTTGAGAGCTTTGTGCATCTCACGCCGTGGCTTACATTGATCGTAAGTGCATTCATTGTGCCGTGGAATATGACGCTCGTGGTGAGCTTTGGAATTTTTTCAGGACTCTTGGCCTCTCAGGTGATTCGCAAGGAGTGGGTGAAGTCTTTTGCAAAAGCTCCAGGAGTGACACTTGTGGTGTCATCGGCGTTTACGGTTTTTGCCTTGGTGTTCTTTATTGGAATCTTTGTCACAACGCAACGGTATTCTGCAGAAATCGCGTTTGCCCAGGCCGTGGAACTTGATCGAAAGGAAGGGGACTTACAAGAAGTTGTTGCGCTTCTTGATCGAGCGAGTATGTTGAATACGTACCATGATACGTACTACCGAAATCTTGGAGAAGCACTCCTCTTGCGAGTTGACGAGGAACTCGGAAGTGTCAGTTCCGTGGATACGCTCACCGATGAATCATTACAGTACATGCAGTCTCTCACAGCGAGTTCTGTGAACGCCGTTGCAAGAGCCACAGAACTTTCTCCAAAGAATGTGCTTAACTGGCTATCACGAGGGTTCGTGTATCGAGAACTTATTCCTGTGCTCGGAGAAGCTTCAGAGTTTGCTGTCTCGAGTTATCTTCAAGCGATTGAGCTAGAGCCAGCCAATCCAGCAAACTGGACCGAACTTGGAAAAACCTACTTGGCCGTCGCCGAGCAGTCTCGTCCTTTGACGGTGAGTCCTGATACGAATATTGCACAGACCGCTGAGAACACTCTTATCCAGATGTTAACGCTTGCAGAATCCGCTTTTGAAAAAGCGGTTGAGCTTAAACCTAACTATGCCCCTGCGCATTTCCAACTTGCGGTGACGTATGAACGTCAGGGGCGTGTGGAGGATGCCGTGGGAAAAATGGAAAGTGTCGCCTTGTATAATCAGTTCGATGTGGGTGTGCACTTCCAGCTTGGAATGCTCTATGTCCAACGAAACGATCCAGGAGATCTCGACCTCGCAAAAACATCCTTCCTGCACGTCATAAAACTCGTTCCGGCCTATAGCAATGCTCATTGGTTTCTTGCCTCGATTTATGAGCAAGAAGGAGATATCGCTAAAGCCGTTCAGGAAGTAGAGATTGTTTTGCAACTGAATCCAGGAAACGATTTAGTCGAGTCTCGATTAGAGCGTCTTGTCACAGGACAGATCTCCACAAGCATTCCAGAGGCTATTGAAGAGTAATTTCGGTGGAAAAAATGAATAAAAAATCCCATCAAATGATGGGATTTTTTGGTGGACCCTAGCGGGATCGAACCGCTGACCTCTTCCATGCCATGGAAGCGCGCTACCAGCTGCGCTAAGGGCCCAATAAGCAGTAAAAGAAAGACTACAGGAAAATAGTAGGAAAATCAACAGGAATTAGCGTGTGTCTAGGAGAACACTTGACGAAATATGGATTATTCTGTATCTTCTTCAGGTTCTGGGACCGTGGCACCCGGACAATTCAGCACAACCATCCGCCACAACCCACTGGAGAGATCCGATGATGACCGCAGACGGTACCCCCACCGGGGGTCTGGCACAGATGTTTGGTCGGTTATGGGGTAGAGTCTTGGAATGAGAAAAGAAATAAAAGGCACCCGACTTAGCCCATACAAGCTCAGTCAGGTCATCAATGAGTTCGTCTTTAACACACCAG
>Ga0210057_1003247_pt1 | contig 22542 bp, 25 predicted proteins | sample CryGeyCG2114_010_2_FD_183968 | JGI IMG/M metagenome (GOLD analysis project Ga0210057, IMG submission 183968) | Groundwater microbial communities from aquifer - Crystal Geyser CG10_big_fil_rev_8/21/14_0.10 (SPAdes) (version 2) | ecosystem: Environmental > Aquatic > Deep subsurface > Groundwater ...
ATGATAAAAGGGGCGCGATTCTTGAGGCAAACAGAGTGCTCCGAAGTGGGGGACAGTTGGTTGTAATAGATTGGAGCGAGTCATTTGGTGGGATGGGGCCACAGAAAACAGATGTCGTTACAAAAGAATCAGCAAAAGACCTGTGCTCGGGTTCAGGTTTTGATTTTGTCCGTGAGTTTAATGCGGGCTCTCATCACTATGGGCTTTTATATAGGAAACCAGCCAATAAAGAAAATATTTCACAGTAGTTATGGGGAAAAATAAACTCAGCGTTTTTCAAGTAGTCATATTGGCGATATTCGGAGTGTTTGCTGTTGCAGGACTTTTGTTCTTTGCAGGAATCGGTGGTTTAGGAGTAACTGACCAAAGTGTAGGCCCCGTATTAATATGGGGAACGCTAGATGATGCTGCATTTCAGGAAATATTATCCCAGCTTGGCGAAACAGACGAGAGAGTGCGAAAAGTTGTTTACGAGAGAAAAGATTCCAGGGTTTATAACACCGAGCTTGCAGAGGCACTCGCAAGCGGTCGCGGACCAGACTTATTCATACTGCGTGAAGATTTTATTGTGAGACATAAAGACAAAATTGCATCTATTCCATACGAATCATTGCCTGTGCAACAATTTGAAGATACTTTTGTTCAAGGAGCGAATTTATTTTTAGACAACAGCGGTATAATAGGTGTGCCAATAGCAATAGATCCGCTTGTCTTGTATTGGAACCAGGACATGCTTTCAAGTGCCGGTTTTGTAGGCGCACCAAAATATTGGGATGAGATGTTTGATATCGCTGAAAAGGTCACGGTGCGAGACGATGGCAATAACATTCTTAAAAGTGCCATCGCCTTCGGTGAGGTTGAAAATATTGCAAATGCAAAGGACATTATGTCAACTTTGATTATGCAGGCAGGCGGGACTATAGCGGAATTAGATGACCAGGGAAGATTGCGCCCAACACTTAGTGCGCGGACAGGTGATGTCAATCAGCCGACGCAGAGCGCACTCAGATTTTTTGCGGAGTTTGCGAATCCTTCCAAGACTGTTTATTCATGGAATCGCTCTCTTTCAAATTCGCGCGAAGCATTCGCTTCCGGTGACCTGGCGCTTTATATAGGATATGCAAGTGAGTTGCCTCTTTTGCGTAGTTTGAACCCGAACCTTAATTTCTCAGTTGCCACAATGCCGCAAATAAGGGGCGCGGATAGGTTATTAACGTTTGCCCATACATATGCTTTTTCTATTCCGCTTGCCGCGGCAAATCCAAATGGAGCGCTTTCTGTTGCTTTTATTCTTGCAGGTAGTGGCCCTTCCTCGCTTTTGTCGCAGGCCCGCGGGACGCCTTCTCCGAGAAGAGACGTTCTTGCTTTGAAGGTAGACGGTCCCGACTCTGTGTTTAGGGACATGGCAATTATTGGAAGAGGCTGGCTTGACCCGGATACGACTGCGACAGTGCAGATATTTAAAGGTATGATTGAAAATGTTACAACAGGATCGTTGCGTTTGTCAGAAGCGGTTGCACAGGCGGACAAAGAATTAGGTAATTTGCTTGGATTGTAAATATGAACAAAGTATCCACTATTGCCCATATGTATTGGCTTATAATTCTATTTTTGTTTGCCGTACTCTATACGCCATCTTTAGTGTATGGAACGCATGGAGGAATACATAGTCCTGCACCCACAGGAATAAGGAGCCCCGGCGGGGGCGGTAGCATAAAACTTGAAAACCCACTCGCATTTAATTCAATAGGAGAGTTTGTCGCAGCGGCACTTCAAGCACTCGTATTGATTGCGCTTCCGATTGTCGGATTCTTCATCTTGTTGTCGGGCTTTCTCTTTATTTCAGCACGCGGAAACAAAGATCAGCTTGCAAAAGCGAAAACAAATTTTATGTGGGTTATTGCTGGCGCCATTTTAATTCTAGGCGCATGGGCACTTGCACAGCTCATTGAAGGCACCGTTAACCAATTACGAGCATAAACATGCATAAGTTTTCAATCATTTTTGTGACAATGGTGGGTATTAGTACCCCTTTATTTGTATATGCGGCACCGCGGACGTTTGGAGAACTAGTAAATCGGATAGTTACGGTTATTGACCTTATCACCCCGACTCTTATTACACTCGCCATTTTATTTTTTATGTACAATATTTTGGGAAGTTTTGGGTTGTTTGATGGAGAAGGGACAAACGCTGTAAACAAGGAAAAATTTAAGTCGTCTGCGGGGTGGGGAATCGTAATAATATTTATTGCCGTTTCTATCTGGGGGATACTTCAACTTCTTGAAAATACACTGTTTTCTTCGGACGCTTTTAGTGTTTCAACCAGCTTTGGAGATAATCAGGAGTTATGTAACTTAGCGGAAGGGACAGGTTGCGAATTTAGATAAGTGAGGCTTATCAGCTTATCCACAATGGGGCTTGTTTTATGGGGGTTAAGAGCTTACGATTAATGGTGATAAATATAAATTAGCAGTAATCATAGTATATGAAATCTAGTAAATTTTTGTTGGGTTCAGCACTAGCCGTTGTGCTTGTCCCCGGCGTTGCAGGGGCGGTTACGATTCTGGATACTTTAAATCTTGTAAACACGGTTATAAATGCCCTTGTGCCAATTATTATCTCGTTGGCGCTTGTCGTTTTCTTCTGGGGTTTGGTGATGTATTTGGCAAAAATTGGAGATGACGCAGAGCGGAAGAAAGGTGTACAGCTCATGATATGGGGTGTCATTGCTATCTTTGTGATGGTGTCTATTTGGGGAATCATTAGACTCTTGCAGAGCACCTTTAAGGTTACAAGCCAGGATCCGATTATTCCTAAAGCGATTCAGCTAGGGCGAACATTCCAATAAAGGTTCCAAGCTACGGGGTATTGACGGAACTCGTTTCGCTCGTCCATTCTCGTAGCAGAGCTGCGAGGTATTAACCTATATTGGCTCCTCGGCTCGGGAATACTCGAACTTTCAGCTCGGTATTTCTCTCGCTCTACGTCGCCAATAAAATTCTTATATATTTGTGGAAGAGCACCTGTCGGTTCTCTTTTGTAATTGTGTGGACACGGTAGGTTCGTCCAGATATAGTTTCTCTGACAAAGCTAAGGCTGTACGCCTCTAATTAAAAAACTAAAACCCTAAACCTTGCGATTAATCGCAAGATTTAGACTCCGCTCTATATGCTCCTATTTCACAGAACGTCCTTTACCCACCTACTGCACTTATGACAGAATAGGGCAAAAATATCTCCAACCCTACAGTATGATAAAATGAATTATCATACTGTGTTTGGTAGTGTTTGTTAGAAGAGAATGAGAAATGAGAGTAGAAAAAGTAGGAGCTAGATGTAAAAGATTATCGCCTGCCTTTGGGTGTTCTGGTTTTGCAAACAAACTGCGATTCGCGCGGAATTAGCCGGCAAGCAAGATCATAAGTGCGTAGGTTTAATCATTTTATATATAAACAGTGTCCCGCAAAACAAATTCACAATAAGTGTTGGGGCGTGATATTCTTAGATTACTATGAATAACGGTTTCGTCACAATAGACAGAATCGTGGAATACATTTTTGATCCCGCGATTCTTCTAGTTTTTTCTATAGGATTTATGCTTTTTGTATGGGGACTTGTTGAGTTTATAGCGAATCCCGCCGACACGACAAAAAAGGAAAAAGGACAACAACATATGCTATGGGGAATCGTAGGAATGTTTATTATGATTGCCGTTGGAGGCATTATCGCTCTCATTGATGACTCATTTGATTTGCGACTTCGTGATGCGCAGACAGGAGGTGGTATTGAAAGAAGCGTTGCGCCACAACCTGGGTTTTTTCCAATTCGTTTTGATAATCCATAAAAAAGAAGCGCGGGGGACTGGTAGTCCTCCGCGCTCTGTTGTTGTTCACTATTCCTGATGCCAGGAAATAGTGACCGGTTCGTACCTGGCATCGAAGATGTGGGAAACACTTCCTCTGATCCAGCGGAGATCAACGTCTCCACCGCACCACCTGCCTTCCGACACCGATCTTCCATTGACTCGAGGCGTGTAGTATACACACCCGCTTGTCAACATAGAGCTGGCGACCGTCGGCGCGACGATCGCTTTCTCACCCTGCCTGAGGTGGATTTTTCCATTTCGCGCCGTGTAGACACGAGGTGGTGCAGATACTCCACTTTGGATTTGATTGGTGCCCGAATCACGGGCACCAATCATGGCATACCCGAACACGATTATCGCGATAACGATAATCATGCCGATCCCGATGAGTTTGAGAGCACGCAAGTCGTTGCGAATCTCGCTTCGATCTCCAGTTCCATCTCTTGTAGCACGTTGCATTGCGCCACGGATACCAGAATATTCGTCAGCCATTTTGGCCTCCTTTCTGTTTTGGCTTACCACCACCCTTTTGATTTTGTGTAGCGGCGCCGTACAAAGCGGCGGCCTGTCCTAGTGCCTTCACCGTTTCCGGATCAAGTTTTTCCAGGCCTTCAACTTTGAGCGTATACTCATTTGCATCAAGAGTCATCTTGATGTTGTCGCTCGCAGCCATAAAGCGATCTCTCGCTTTGTTGATGTCGTTCTGTGTGACAGTACCACGAGTCTTTGCCCGCTTAACACCTTCGGCGTTTTTGTATCCCATAAGGATAGCCGTGCCTTCAGCGATAATTTGCGCCTCGGCGAGGCCTGCCATCGTTTTTTGCACTTCTTCGGACGGCAAAATCTCTGCGACGGTCACGTCGCCGACGTTGACTCCGAATCGCTCTTCAAACTCGGCGACCCCGTCGCCTCCTTCTCCAACCGCGAACTGTTCATGCAGGTAATCGTTTAGATCCCTGACTGAAGTGAGAACTTCAAAGATGTTTTCTTTGCCACCGAGGCGCTGAATTATCTTTGATTCTATAAGGTCGGTGACTTCGCTTACGATACTCGCTACACCTCCCAAGAAGGGAACGAGTTTCGTAATGTCAGGTCTCAGGCGGACTGATCCTTTAATGTGAATCGGACCTTGCTTCAACTGCACCGTTACTTGAAAAGGCTCACTCACCTCTTCAAGAGAAACGTTTTGTGCGGAGTCTCTTGACTCCCACGGAAACGATATGTGCAATCCTGGTCCGTAGGCAACGTACACTCTTTCATTAGGTCCCGCTGATCCTGACCGTTGGTTGATAAACGTTTGGAGTAGATCAACCGTGACGAACGCACGCAGTGCACTCACTTTCACAAAAAAGCGAGGAAGTGTTGCGGTCGCAATAAAAATAGTCATTGCGAGGCCGAGCAGTGCGCCGGGTGTGCTGTAGCCGAACCAGTCGTAGCTAATTCGTGCCCCAATGAATGAAGGCACGATGAGCAGAAAAATAATCCACGCAATTAGGACTATAAGTCTGCTGGAGCGATCCCTCGCTAGGAGGGAATCTGTTGCCAATAATTGGCGATCATGTCGTTGAGTCATCTAACCCTCCACTTATGTTTTGGGAATGGCGAACATGTTAATGTTCAATTGCTGGGAGAGATTGTATCACAAAATACTAGAATGTCAACATTTGGCTTGTTTACTTACTTTTGTGGGCGTATAGTTGAACATCCACATCCGAAAACACCCTATGTTCTGCAAAATATTCAATGTGCGCGTGTAGTTGAACCCACACACTAAACTATTTTAGTGTGTGGGCGTGCCTCCATGCCTTACGGCACCCTATGTTCTATAAAAACACGCAGTGTGCGCGAGAGAGGACTTGAACCTCCACATCCGAAGATACGTGGTCCTAAGCCACGCGCGTCTACCAATTCCGCCACTCGCGCACACTACTAATTTTTATAAAGAACATTTCCTCGCTCTGCTCGGAATCGGATCAAACGCAATCAACTTGCGTTTGATTCCGATGGCAGGCGTGTCTACCAATTTCACCACCCGCGCATATTACACACTTTGCAACGAATATTTCTACGCACATTGTATCTGTGCGACGTGCATACTAACACGTGTCCGCCCAGTAGGGCTCGAACCTACGACACAGGGATTAAGAGTCCCTTGCTCTACCAACTGAGCTATGGGCGGGCGGAACGATACGATACTAAAAGAACAATGCTCAGAACTGCTTGCAAGACTATTGCATTAAGTCTTTAGTGCATGGGCCAACTGAGCGCCAACTGAGCCCCGCCTGAACGACACAGTCGGGCAGGTATGGGCGGGTTGTGCGGGTATTGTACACAGAACTTAAGCATTTGAAAATATTACTTTTTATAATACTTAATTTGCGTGAAAGCTACTTTACGCTCATCCATTTCCTGTGGTGTGCGGACTCAAATAATTTGTCGCTTACAGATATTCTAATAAACGATCATAGTCAATGAAATCAAAAAGTTCGTAGCCGTATTGAATTGTTAGACCAAAATTATCGGTTGCGAGAAGCAATCCGAGAAGAATTAAGAATACGCCTCCTACAACAGAAACTGCTTTTAGATATTTTGAGAGCTTCTCAATATAAACCGTGGCTTTTGAAAACGCTGCTGCTATCAGAAGAAACGGTATTGCCAGACCTATAGAAAAGACGGTGAGCATTATTCCCCCAGTCAAGGCTGTGCCGCTCGTCCCTGCCAAGAGGAGAATGGAGCCGAGGATAGGACCGACGCAGGGCGTCCATCCGAGGGCAAACGTGCCGCCGATAAATAGTGAGCTTGATGGCTTTCCGAGTGTTAGCCATTTGGAAATGGGAATTCTTTTATCAGTCTGGAAAAATGGGAGCTTGAAAAAGCCAAGCATAAAGAGACCAAATAAAACTACCAAAACACCTCCAACACGTGCAAGCCAAATGCGATAAGGCGCAAGTGCGGTGCCGGCAAAGCCTGCTAGAACTCCGAATACTATAAAAATAAGTGAAAAGCCAAATATAAATGCAAGGCCATTTAGGAAAATTTTGCGGCGAGCCGCTTTTGCTGTTGCGGGATTTTTAAGCGCATCCTGATCAACACCGCTGATAAAACCGAGATATGCCGGGACAAGCGGCAAGGTGCATGGAGCAAGAAAGGTCAACAGCCCCGCAAAAAATGACGCCACTACAAATCCGATACTTAATTCAATCATATATTTTTATCTTTATTTATTTTTTCTAAAAATGAAGAAACAGTCGCGATCAAATCTGTAACCGAACGTGCCTCATTAATTGCCTTGGTAGAAATCGCTTGTTCAATCGTATTTTCCTTAATAATAAAAAGTGCCGGCAATGGTTCGTCTTGCTTTTCTGGGTATTGCTCTTGAAATTCATCACGGTGCAAAAACTCCACATCATAGGGAAGCGATTCAACAAAGGTCTCCCAATCATCTTTCATTGAAGTAGCCCCGAACGTTACCTTGCAAAGGTTACATTGGTACGTATTTGGTGACACAGCTTTATGCACCGTATCTTTAAGAGACGAGAGGATACCACTATCTGCGTTGTATACAAAAAGTAACTTCATACCTATTCAATAATCTTGTTTACATGTTCGCGCATTTCATCAAGTTCCATGGGACCGCGCTTGTGTACAACGATCTCTCCGGCACTGTTTACAAAAATGGTCTCCGGCATTGAAAATCCTCCTATAGTTTTGTAAAAGGAATCGGATGAATCTAGAAGAAATAACATGTCATCAGTGATTCCTAGCTCATCTGTAAAGTCCTTCGATTTTTCAAGTGGCTCTTGCCGATCAATTGCAATTACCGCTATATCATCACCAAACTCTTTCTGAAGTGCTGCGAAGTCAGGCAATTCTTTGCGGCAAAACGGACACCACACCGCCCAACTGTTTATGATGAGTGGTATGCCCCGAAATTCTTCGAGCGATACGACATTGCCATCGTAATCAACGAGAGAAAGGGAGGAAAACGAATCAAAATCACTGCTGCTCGCTTTCGTATTATTACCTCGGTCGGCCACACCAAAGAATACCATTCCCACAACGACAAGGAACACTACTCCAATAGCAAGGTACCATTTCATGACACATTAATTATTACGCGCCTGCTCAACTACCGCAGAGATTTGAGCATACGGCAGAGCCCCACTAAACGGTATCAGTTGTCCGCCTTGCGTCACGACAATTACATACGGAGTACCACGACCGCCTGTACCCGTTGCCTCATCAAGATCAGCTTGTATATCAGCAACCACGCTCTGATCGTTAATACAACTTGCAAAAGCTCCGGAATCTATGCCAAACGATAGGGCCTGCGATTGGTACCATGCATCCCCCAATTGTCGCTGGTTGGCAAACGCCGCGTCAGTAAATGACCAGAAAGCATCATTGCCGCCGAGTTGCGCGATACATTCGGATGCCACCGCCGCAGATAGTGCTCGTGAATGGATGGTTGAAAGAGGAAAGTGACGATACACCCACTTCACATCTTCATTTTCTTCAACAAGACGAGAGAGTGTCGGGTGCAACTGCGCACAAAAAGGACACTCCAAGTCGCTAAACTCCACGACTGCAATCGAGGCATTGGGATTTCCCCGCACATGATCACCGTCATTTGGTATCCTAAAATCACCGGATGGCTGCGCATTTGCATGCCCAGAGCCAGTATCGCGCACACTCTCGCCTCCATTGTTGCTGGCAAAGACGACAGCACCGGCTATTAAAACACCCGCAACAACAATTGCTATTGGTACTCCATATCCTTTTTGTGTATTGGTTTGCATACTGTACTTTGTTAAAAATTATGACCCGTTTGAACGCCGCGCACTTTTTCAGGTCCGCGATTGTCATATCGGCTAATAAAATCTTTTATACGACTCTCGTCTACAACTCCGTTCTCGATATCAAACGTATCGACTCTGCCCCACGCAACAAGCGATATGTCCCCTTCGTTTTCAAAGCGAGGTGACACGACAACGTATTGTCCGGCGAATGATTCAAGTGCACTTCTCGCCTCATCACTGATGTCGGGATGATAGGCAATCCAAATGTCTCCATGCTCAAGATTATGAATAACACGTTCGTCAGGTAATGACTCCGCATAAAATCCCCCGCGAGCTGGCGATGCCCAGTGCCAGCCGGAAGACGGCGGATTTGAGTTGTATTCCGGATGTGACGCTCCATCTGCAATATGATCGCGACCTTGTATATCATAGCGAGTGCTAAAATCCTCGCCGTCGGGGCCTGCCGTTTGGGCAAGAAGGAAAATACCATATCCGATAACAACAAGAGCAAGAACCCAAAGTCCGTATTTTACAAGCGTTTTTTGTGTTTTCGAAAAGTTGGTCTGTCTTCTTTTTTCTTCACGTACGTGTTCTCGCTTTTGTTTTCTTGATTCGTATTTATTGTTAGTGTCTTTTTCCATAATTACTATTTTATTAAAGATCGAGCAGAGACCTTAACTTGCTCTCGTCAAACCCGATAATCATCTCGGCTTGCCCTGAAGTATTTGAAGGGTCATCCACAAAGATAACGGGTACACCCATCTGCCCGCTCTTCTCTAACATTTCATTTCGTTTTTCAGAATCATTTGAAACATCATAGTCAGTAAACGCGATATTGTTCTCTTTGAAAAATTCCTTCGCGGCATGACAAAAATGACAAGTAGGTGTTGAATAAATTGTTACGTTTTTCATATTTCTATTGATTGTTAATAATTACTTATAAAGTTCTGTCTCGGGGTGCACTGCAAGCCACGAGAACCAGAAGCCCGGTATTGAGGCTAGTGGGTCACCGTCTGCGGTAAAGGTTATCTCTCCAGAGTTGGTTTTGGTAATTACAATTGCTACTCCGGCAAAAGTGTCTCTTATCGTGCCAGAGAGTGCGTCATCGTGGTACGCCTTGAACTCTCCGTCAATCTCTATGCCATGCACCAGAGCTTTCGGGTGCAGTCGTGTATCGTTGAATGTCGCACCGAACGAAACCGACTCGCTAGTGTAATAGTCACCATAGGGGTCGCGGCCGTAACTACGAGCGGCTCCGGTGTCTTCCGACAACACCTTTGTATCCGGATGCGCCTTTTTCCAATCTCCAAAACGGACAACGTCAGATCGTACGATAGAAAGTTTTTCTCCGGTATTCACACCCAAGACCGCTTCGCCTAGCACCTGAGACCAGAGAGATTCGTTCTCCTCATTTCCTGCACGGTTATACATCAATAGATTTGACTGCCATAGTCTTCCTGATACGCCAAATTCTTGCACTTCGCCGTCAACCCTTCGATCAAACACTATGCCCGTGGCGCACAAAGGGCAGTACGTTACCAGCACCGGCTCTCCGGCAACCGTGTCATTTACGATCTCGTGCCAAACAAGAATACGATACGGATAAAAGTGGCTTTCTCCATTTACAGTCAGGCCAAGTCCTGGATCATCGTCATTCAAAAACGTTGCTTCATTTTTTGAAATGAATTTAGGATTATCAATTGAAGGAATACCATCTTTGCCAGGGCCACCGGAGAGTATTTCACTCAAGGGAATGGAGTGCTTGACTCCATCGGTTATTAAAATTTCTCTTTGTGTTTTCATAGTTTTAGTTAGAGTGTTATCGAGCGCAACTTCAATTGATTCCTGTGTTCCTTGATTTTGTTTTTGAATTTCTTCTTCTACAGTAAGCGCTGTAGTCTCACCGTTTGGAAGTGGAAACGACCTACTTTGAAAATACCAAAAACCGAGTGCTCCGAGGGCGATGATTATTATGACAACAATAAGTGGATATTTTACCCCCACACCTATTTTGGCTTCGCTCTCGTTTTGCTGTTGTTCTATTTTCATATATCAAATATATGTAATTTATCTTATAATTTTCAGGCACATAATTTTCTGTTTCGCAAAATAAAGCCAAAATAGGTGTGGGGGTTCATACGATTATTTCAAAGATTCAATGACTCTAGCAACCTTTTTGGTAAGCGGAGAATCAGTGGGTTCGTAACACATAGTCTTTCCCATTCGTATCCCTTTCACTACACCGCGCGCCTCAAGGTACGCGAGCTGGTGCGATGTAGCCGATTGCGATATTCCAATGGCCTCCGAGAGTTCGTGTACACACAGATCCCTTCTAGCATTTAGTAGGATCTTCATGAGATTATACCGATTAGCATTTGAAAGAATTTTCATCACCGTCATCACCGAATGAGCATTATCTCTTTTTATATATGATGATATTATCATATGTTCATATCTTATACACAAGTGTTTCTTATGTCAAATTTTTCTCTTGCTATAATGTTTCTATGATGCTATTTACACAGGTGCATAAAACTAGTATGGAGGTAGCCAAAGGCTCCGTCGTTCTCGTGCACGGTTCATGGGGATCATCGTCTATGTGGATGGGTTATGCACAATTCTTGTCTCAAAACGGTTGGGACGCGTATGCGCTTGACCTACGTGGCCATGGAAGGAGTGAAGGTAACATTGCCGGAGCAACAATGGAAGATTACGCATGCGATGTAAAACAGGTTGTTGCTGAATATGATATAGATAACCCTGCCGTAATTGGCCACTCAATGGGTGGTCTTGTTGCATTGATGTATTCAGCAGAACACGATGCAAGAGCGGTAGTCGCAATTGATCCAAGTCCCACGAAGGAAGTGCAGGGAGAGGGTGAAAGGAAAGAATACCCGGCAGAATATTCCCCAAAAGATGCAGGAATGCCGGCAAATCCGCTCCATGCAATGAAAGCGTTTCCGGATGTAGGAATTCTCTCAATGATGCGGATGAAAATGATGCTTGGTGTGGAGAGCGGTGTTGCAAGAAGTGAGCGGAAAATCGGGATTTCAGTACCAAAAGAAAAGCTTTCTATGCCTGTATTATTTGTCGGCGGCGAGCTTGGTGAGTCAGTACCATTTGGTATTGGTATCAAAACCGCAAAAAAAATGGCTGATTATTACGTCAGGGAAGTAGTCGAAATAAAAGGAGCAACACACCCGGGAATACTTATTGGCGAACACGCAATGGAAGCAGTACAAAAAATAGAAAACTGGATGTCAAATCACTAGCTATATATCACATTTAGGAATCACGAATACTAGAGAAGTGTATTATTTTGTATAGTCAGAATTATTAAACGAAGCGAAGTGGCTACAGAATTTCAAAATACGTCCGTGCTCTATAACGTGCGTATTTCGCACAAAAAAAGCAGTTGAGTTTGATTACGGTGCCGAGGGCGGGGATCGAACCCGCATCCCATAAGGGACCCGATTTTAAGTCGAGCGTGTATACCTAATTCCACCACCTCGGCAGGAGAGTATTGTAACACATGCCTGTGTGAATTTTGAAATAAAATATGACAATAAAACTAACATATGTTAGTTTTATTGTCATATGAAAAACCCGAAAATTCATGTGATAGTAAGATCTGTAGGGGCGTATAAACGAAGGGAGATGGCAAAGATCATACTGAAAATTTTGGGTGCGGGAATTATCATCGGGGGAATAGCAGTTGCCCCGAATATGGTTCAGGTCGTTTCTCTTTTCGATCCGAAAAATCCATCAGAACGACGCCGTATATGGCGTTCAATAAAACATTTTGAACAGAAAGGAGACATACGCATACAAAAAAAGTCCGGTAAAATCACACTCACTTCGCAGGGAAAGGAGGCATATTCTAAGGAGTTAATATGGGATTTACAGGTGAAGAAGCCGCTACGTTGGGATGGAAAATGGAGGTTGGTTGCCTTTGATATTCCAGCAAAACGGACATATGTGCGCCACGCGCTCCGTCAAAAACTGGATGATCTCGGGTTCGCGCTCTATCAGCGGTCGTTGTATATTTTTCCTTATGACTGCCGTAAAGAAATTTCTTTTGTCGTCGATCATTTCAAAATACGTCGCCATGTTTGCTACATTGAGGCGGAACATATTGAAGGGGCGTCCAAGTTTATCCGTCACTTCGATCTTGCATAGGTGACAGTAAGGAGACAATAAAAAATACATATGTATTTTTTATTGTCTTACCATTTGTTATGGTGTGGCTGGCAGTGTTATGAGTTATAAGGAGTTGCTCGTTGTCTTTCTCCTTAACCTAATTACCCCTACTCGTATTCCTCTCTCAACGAAGCTCTGTAAATAAATTTTTTTTTAAATTTTTATATAGGGTATTAAGAGGATTCGATCCGACAATCGCTAGATTTTCCGCTCGTGCACAGTACGCAGGCACTGTGCTCCCGCTCCTACGATACTTACGCAACGTGCTTGCCCGTACATTTGCGTATCAAATGTATCAGGGAGGCTCGGGGGGGAATCGAACCTGACGGTCACTAACCAAGCACCAGCTTCGCAAGTGCTCGGTAAGTGCCGCGGGTCACGCCTCGCAGTTTTTGCTTTGCAAAAACATAGCTCCGGCGGTTCTCATCCCCACGCACAGTACGCAGGTACTGTGCTCCCGTACCTACGTTGCTTACGCAACGTGCTTGCCCGTACATTTGCGTATCAAATGTATCAGGGAGGCCCGAGGGGGAATCGAACCCCCGCATGGCGGTTTTGCAAACCGGCGTGTTAACCACTTCACCATCGGGCCTTTACTACTTCTCTAATATGGCGCCTATCTTATCATTAATTCTTTGTGGGCGCATTTTGAAATATTTTTTAAAGGTCTCGTATTTTCTTTTCATTCTTAAGTCGGGTTCTATGTTAGAACCGTACAATAATGCAAACATATCAACACAATTATTTGAGCCGTATCGAAGCTTGTAAGCGCGTCCGTTTCTATACACTTCTTTTTTTGGGAGACCTATTTCCTGCAACATCCCATTCAGATCTTCGAGAAACATCTTACTCCCACATGTAAATATTACAGCTATACGTTTTATTATCTTCTGTCCTTTCAGGCCAATTCCTTTTTCAATATGCACACATCCGTCTCCGTCCAAATACCCGCGTACAAAATCTCCTATGTATTCTCTTGGCACTTGCGGACATCGTATAGTTAGAGATTTTCTTGGTTTAATGCCATATCTTTCAAGTGAGGTATACAATGTCTTGTTTCCGATGCGTAAAAGATAATATGTTTTGTGATGCCCAGGTCTTTGCCTGACATTAATTTTATGCTGAGACCTCATCGCTTTTTTTATTGCCATGACTCGATCTTTTTCTGTGCTACCAATACGTATATACCAACCACGTATACTATGAGATCTTTCCATACTTCCGTCTGCGCAGATATATCCAAGTATATAAGCCATTTTAGGTGACCACGTGTCAAAGAATCTTTCGTTTACGAAAAATTTGACTCCCATCAAGTAAATTTTAAGGAGTACAATATAGTACTGCAAGATTATGTCTTAAGTATTTGTGGACAATTCATCAATATGCAAACGGTGTTTATCAGCATCATCAATTTCAAAATCAAATATTGGCAACGTTTTCATTTTTGCTTTTTTCTTGAAGTACTCGCGAAAATTTTTCCGATTTCTCTTCATAAATTCAATCGCATGCATCTCTTCGCTTTCTGGAAAGACAGTGAAAAAGATAGTTGCTTGTTTGAAATCAGGTGAAATATCTGCACGAGTAATTGTGATGAGCGATTGTCTATTTGATTCACGTTTAATAAATTCAGCAGCAGTGTGTGCTATGACTTCAGATATCTGTATTTTCCTGTGTTCTGACATGGTGTCTATACTTCGTCGACAATGAAACACTCCAGCATATCACCGGGGAGCATTTCAAAGTCTGCTTCAATTTGTGCTCCAAATTCTGTATCCGCTTCCACTTTATCAACGCTTTGTTTTGCTGACTGCAATGATGTAATTTCTCCTACGCCTATCTCTTCTTTTTTACGTACCACGCGCACGAGCCTCTTTTTACAGAGTTCGCCTTCGATCACTTCGCCTCCTATTAAATGTACATCTTTTTGGGCGCTGAAAACCTTAAGAATTCGGGCTTTTCCCAGTACAGTTTCTATTTTTTGTACTGGCCTCTTTATTTGTATTAACTTTTTTACACGATCGCTTAGCTCATAGATTATAGAGAACGTCTCTATAGGTATATTATTTTGGCGAGCAAGTTCAGTGGCGGTCGCGTCTGCATTTACATTGAATCCAACAACTATTGCGCCCTTAGCGGAAAGTGCGGATTTTATATCCGCCTCAGTAATGGTGCCTATACCACTATGAACTACCTGAACACGCATAATTTCATCTGAGAGTTTTTGCAGTTCATTTGATATTGCTTCTAAAGAACCGGCTACATCCGCTTTTATTACAATATGAAATGTATTTGACTCTTCTTCACCTTCTTCGTGCTCTAAGGGTTTTGATTGCTCTTTTTTATTTTCTACCAAACGAGAGAATTCCGCGTCCTTTTTATTCTCGTATACCCTAAAAGGAGCACCTACATCTGGAACGCTGTCAAAACCAATAACAGTAACAGGACTTGAAAAAGATGCCTCCTTCAATTGCGACTCTGTGTGGTCGTTCATTATTCTAAGGGGAGCGACACTGTTTCCGGCTCGGACGAAGTGTCCGGCTGTCATTGTGCCGTCTGTAATTATGAGCGTTGCCGCGATTCCTCTCTTTGGATCCCTATGTGTCTCTATGACGTATCCTTCAGCCATCTTACTTGTATCTCCTTTCAGCTCTTCAAGCTCTGCGCTAATGAGTACTAAGTCTAGCAGTGCATCAACTCCTTCTCCGGTTTTTGCAGAAATGGGTGACCACGGAATAGTCCCCCCAAGACCTTCAAGATATATGCCATGCTCGAGTAGACTATGTTTTGTCCGCTCAATGTCAGCATTTGGTTTGTCAACTTTGTTTATGGCGATAACGAAAGGTATGCCACTGTTTTTAATGCTCTCAAGTGCTTCTAGTGTTTGTTCCTTAACACCATCATCAGCTGCAACCACAAGAATCGCAACATCAGCTATGTTCGCACCTCTTTTCCGTATAGCTTTAAACGCAGCATGTCCGGGGGTGTCAAGAAAAGTTATTTGTTTTTGCCTACCTTCATGTTCGTGGACGACTTCATATGCAGCGACATGTTGTGTAATTCCGCCAGCTTCCGTATCAACGACGTTACTTTTACGTATGTAGTCGAGGAGTGTGGACTTTCCATGATCCACATGACCTAATACCGCGACAATAGGCGGCCTTTCTTTTATATGTATTTTCTCTTCGGTCATATTCTTTAGTTTTTTCAAATGTATGGATCATGCTATTTCTTAACTTTGCTCTTTGCTTCAGACAAGGCCCTTTTTTCTTCCTCTGAAAGTTCGTGTTTTGATTCAAATTCTGACAATGGTTTTGCGTACATTCTGGTATTATCTCTTGTGTGTATACTTGAAATTATTACTCCGTCGCCCCTCTCATCTATTATCGCAGTTGCAAAACTTTGTGCCCCTGATTCACCACGTCCACCAAATGCATTGAATCGTACGGTTGAAATTCCACGAGACGAAGTAGATATCCTGTTATCGAAGCTCTTAAATGTATCCACGACTTCTTTTTTGAACGTATTTATTTGCCCATTTTCCTTTTGAATAGTAGCTATTATGTTCTCTAAGCTTTTTGCGTCTTTTCCCTTCATAAATTTTCTGATCCGCATTTCCAAATACAGAGCCCAAATAAATGTGAGAATGAGCAAAAAAGCCAAGACCACCACAATCGTACTTTCGTATGGAAGAGCAAATAATTGCATGGAGGCAAGTATACCCCCGCACTAACTTTATATGCAATAAGGTTACTGAGAGAGTATATATTCCTTTTACTTCTTTTGCAAAAATACAAATAGGTAGGCACAATGGCGAATATGTTTGGAAAGAAAAGAATTTATTTGGACTACGCTGCTGCGACACCGGTGTTGAGAGTCGCATTAAAAGCGCAAACAAAGGCGTATAAAACATATGCAAATCCAAGTGCAATTCACAAGGATGGAATTGACGCAACAGCTCTTCTTGAGGAGTCAAGGAAATCGATTGCTCTCTTCCTTGCATGCAAGAGCAGAGAAGTAGTATTCGTATCAGGAGGCACTGAATCAAACAATCTGGCTATTTTGGGTTTCGCACAGTTATTTGAAAAAAAAGATACGTTGATAAAGAACAGCCATTGGATTACGGCGAAGATAGAGCATCCCTCCACTTTAGAGTGTTTCAGAAGAATAGAATCTATGGGCGCGAGTGTTACTTATCTTAAGCCAAATGAAGACGGAAGTATAAATCCGAGTACCCTAGAAGATGCATTAAGGAAAGAGACGGTTTTTGTATCAATAGGCTGGGCAAATAGTGAGATAGGAGTGATACAGCGTATTCGCAAGTTAGCGGAAGTAATAAAAACAAAGAATAAAGATATTATTTTTCATACCGATGCCGGTCAAGCACCGTTGTATCTCTCAAGCATAGTCCAAGGGCTAGGTGTTGACCTGCTGACATTAGATAGTGGAAAAATGTATGGGCCAAGGGGAGTTGGTGTTCTTTATAAAAAATCTTCTGTAAACTTGGCACCACTATTTTATGGTGGCTCGCAGGAGTACGGCTTGCGACCAGGTAGCGAAAATGTTTCTTTGGCGGTGGGTTTTTCAAAAGCAATTGAAGAGATGGCGAGTATAAGAAAAACTGAAGCAATGAGACTAGAGAGTATTCGAGAATATTTTATAAAGGAAGTAAAAAGCAATATTAAAGAAGCTGTCATCAATGGAGAAGGAAAAATGGTCTTGCCGAACATCGTCAGTGTGTCAATCCCTAATATAGACAACGAATACATTGCGCTCGCGCTTGATCGAGCCGGAATTTCAATTTCTACAAAAAGTTCATGTCTAGAAGGTGAGTCGGACGCATCTTATGTTATAGAGGCGCTTGGGGTAGAAAAATGGCGCGCACAAAATGCCCTAAGGTTTTCTTTTGGAACAGAAACTTCAAAAAAAGATGTTTACATTGCTTCTAAAGAATTGAATCGTTCAATACGGGCATACAGAAACTTGACGTAATGCATAACTTATTGTATTTTCTTTTCAGAAAAATCTGAGGAAGACTTTGCTATTGTGCGATATTTTGATACACTTTTTTGCATGGACATTGAGGAATTGAACAAGTCGCAGATAGTTATGCTTACTTTGTTGGTGAGCTTCGTTACCTCAATTGCAACCGGCATTGTAACTGTTTCTTTAATGGATCAGGCGCCGCCAACAGTGACGCAAACTATAAACCGCGTCGTTGAGAGAACCATTGAGAGGGTTGTTCCGGAGGAAACTCAGACGGCAACAGTTATAACTCAGGAAAGGACAGTTGTTGTGAAAGAGTCAGAGTTAATCGCACAAGCAGTCGATAGAATATCTCCGAGCATTGTGAGTGTGCACAACACTAAGGAAGGAGGGGAATTGGGAGACTTTGCCGCCAGGGGCGTCGTTGTTGCACCTAATATAGTCGTGACAACTCTTACTGAAGCAAAAGAAAGTGGAGAGTACTTCATAACTCTATCTGGCAAAAAAGTCGTACTTGGAAAGGTTATGTCCATAGACAAGGCAAGTTCTTTGGTTATGCTCTCATACACTTCGGATGAAGAAATTGCTGTTCCGCCGGCGGCATTTGTTACAACAGCTCCCAAATTAGGACAAACGGTCGTCGCGTTGACAGGGTCAGACAGGGTCCGTATAGCTAATGGACTTGTTACAGGATTTATTGATTCTCCCAAACAGGGTTCGGAAGGGCAAAATGCAAGTACGGATAATAAATTGTTTGAGACAAGTATTGCACAAAGCTCTCTAGTTCGTGGAAGTATTGTTATAAATACAGACGGGGCTGTAATCGGGATAGCGGAAGGATCTTCCTCAAGCATAACGCCCGCAACCACTATTTTATCTGCGCTATCCGCCGTTGGAAAGGACTCCGATAGCGGTAGTGCTGACTCCGGCGAATAGAAATTTAGATTTTCAAAATCAAATACTCATTTACTTTATGACTCCATTTAATAACTACACTACAAAAGCAAAAGAAGCGGTGCATAAGGCGCATCAGATAGCCATAGAGCGTGGACAAAATCAGGTGAATCCGCTTCATATGCTGGCCGCTCTATTGGATCAGGACGAGAGCATCGTCTTATCTATACTTGATCAAATGGATGTGGACACAATTCACTTTTCCGATTCTGTTCTGGACATGATAGAAGGGTCGCCCGGCAGTCACGTAGCATCGACTCCGTTTCAGCTATATATAACCCCAGAGCTGGCTCGGGTATTTGAAGCGGCACCGCAGGTCGCACAAAGCTACAACGACCAATTTGTTTCAACAGAACATCTTTTTATTGCTACCCTAGAGCACCCGGGGCCCGCTGCAGAAGTGTTGTCACGCTTTAAAATTGATAAGGTAACTGTCGGTAGAATACTCGCGGACATAAAAGAAGGGAAGATCACAGACGTAGAAAGTGAAAGAAGACCTCGTGCATTGAGTAAGTTTGCGCGCTCTCTTACTGAGTTGGCGAGAGAAAATAAACTTGACCCTGTGATTGGAAGAGATGAGGAAATTACTCGCGTCATACAAATACTTTCACGAAGGACAAAAAACAATCCAATTTTGATAGGGGAGCCGGGGGTAGGTAAAACCGCTGTTGCAGAAGGATTGGCACAGAGGATGTCTAGCGGTGATGTACCGGAGTCATTAAAGGGAAAGGATCTGGTGCTTTTGGATCTGGGTTTGTTGGTAGCTGGTACTAAATATCGCGGTGAGTTCGAAGAGCGATTGAAAAATGTAATTAGAGAGGTTGAAAAAGCAGAAGGCAATATAATTTTGTTTATAGACGAGCTCCATACTCTTGTTGGCGCAGGGTCTGCCGAGGGCTCTTTAGACGCGTCCAATATGCTAAAGCCAGCGCTTTCTCGAGGAGAACTTCGCGTGATTGGCGCTACTACTTTAAAAGAATATCAAAAATATGTTGAAACGGATGCCGCACTCACAAGGCGTTTTCAGCCTGTACATGTAAACGAGCCAAGTATTCCAGATGCTACGGCGATTCTCCGTGGCCTTAAAGAGAAGTATGAGTTGTATCATGGAGTTCGCGTTACTGATGACGCAATAGTTGCTGCTGTTGAGTTATCTTCCAGATATATCACCGACAGATTCTTGCCGGACAAGGCGATTGACTTGATTGATGAGGCGTCCAGTGCACTTAGGTTGAGTCTTGAAAACAAACCACCTGTACTTGAGGAGGCACACAGAAAAATAATGAGACTTGAGATAGAGAAAGAAGCGCTAAAAAAAGATGTCGAGTCCGGTAATAAAAAAGCGAAAGCTCGAACTAAAACTGTTGAGAAAGAAATAAGTGAGTTGCGAGAAAGTACTCGCGAGTTGGAGTTAAAGTGGAAAAATGAAAAAGAAACTCTTACGGAAATTAAATCTCACAAAGAAGAACTTGAAGAATTGCGACTTGAGGCAGATGCGGCAGAAGCGGTTTCTGATCTCACGCGTGCCGCAGAAATACGGTATGGTGATATTCCTTCATTAGAAAGACAGCTTGATACAAAAATGAAACGCCTCAAAAAATTGCAAAGCACAAGGCGAGTCTTGAAGGAAGAAATAACGGAAGAGGATATAGCATCAGTAGTATCCAGGTGGACGGGCATTCCGGTTTCTAGAATGCTGGAAGAGGAAGCTGAGAAACTTGCTCGTATGGAGGATGAGCTAAAGCGAAGGGTTGTTGGGCAACATGAGGCGACGCAGAAGGTATCAGATGCAATTAAACGCTCGCGTGCCGGAATAGCAGATCCGAATAAGCCCATTGGTTCGTTCCTCTTTTTGGGACCAACCGGAGTAGGTAAGACTGAACTTACTAAGGCGCTTGCAGAGTTTTTGTTTGATGATGAGAATGCGCTTATCCGCGTTGATATGTCGGAATATATGGAGAGGCACGCTGTTTCTAAAATAATCGGATCTCCTCCAGGGTATGTTGGACATGAGGAGGGTGGAAACTTGACGGAAAGAATACGGCACAGGCCTTACTCGGTTGTTTTGTTTGATGAAATAGAGAAAGCGCACCCGGAGGTGTTTAACATATTACTCCAGGTGCTTGATAACGGACGCCTAACTGATGCGAAAGGGCGTGTTGTTAATTTCAAAAACACGGTGGTGGTACTTACTTCAAACATTGGGGCTGAGCACATAGATAAAATGGCTCAGATCGGATTCAATGGAGAGGACAAAAACGATGATGATGTTCACTACGTGAAAGTTAAGGAAAAAGTTATGGAGTCTCTGAAGGATTTCTTCCGACCGGAATTTTTAAACAGGCTTGACGAAATAATCCTTTTCAACATTCTTTCAAAAGAATCTGTTCAGGACATTGTTCGTATTCAGGTAGATATTGTTAAAAGGAGGCTCAAGGATAAAGACATAACACTTAATATATCGGAAAATGTTTTCAGATATCTTTCTGAGGAAGGATATAATCCGCAATACGGTGCCCGACCACTCAAGCGATTGATACAAAGCAAAATTTTAACCCCGATAGCCAACATAATGGTTTCAAAAGGTGTTATGGAAGGAGGAACAATTACCGTAGACAAAAAAGACGGAGAGCTTGATATTTCCGTAAAAAAACGCGCACAAAGAACGTCACGTGTGACAAGGAGGGTGAAGACGAAAGCAAGGGCATAGATCCGCATTGTTTTGGAGCATTCTTTTGGTAGAATTGCCGAAGCGCGTCGGTACCCAAGTGGTCAACGGGGATGCGCTGTAAACGCATTGGTTTTACCTTCGGGGGTTCGAATCCCTCCCGGCGCACACAAGTTAAAATACTGGGTTTTCGCCCAGTATTTTTGCTTGTATGTATTGCGGAAAGCGAGGCTTTCGGGATTCGAACCGCCGGAGCGATGTTTTGCGAAGCAAAACCGCGAGGCGTGTCCCGCGGTACTTAGCGAGCTGCCTGTCTGCAGACAGGCTTGCGAGCTTAGTAACCGTCAGGATCAATCCCTCCCGGCGCACCAAAATCTAACTTTCCCGCAAATCCCCATTAGGTATCAAAATGATATGTGCGGTCGTGTACAATACGTGTGTGAACATAAGCCAGACTAAATTAAACATAATTGCGATATACGTCGCTTTTTTCCTTATTTCATTTGCTCTGCTTATTCCGGGAGGAGTATTTGGGCAAGAAACAGGGATTGTTCCTTGTAATGGGCCGGACTGTAATTTTTGCAGTCTCGCGCAACTAGGGCAAAACATCATAAATCTCGCTATTTTTCTTGCAGTCTTTTTGTCGGCCATTTTATTTGCGTGGGCGGGATGGAATTATCTAACCAACTTTGGTGATACAGGGAAAGTTTCAAAGGCGCACGAGATTTTCAGAAACGTTGCGGTGGGATTTATTATCGTACTTGCTGCGTGGCTTATTGTGGATACTCTTATGAAAACACTTTTGGGAGGTAAATTTGGTCCTTGGAATGAAGTGTGCGGAGGAAGTGCGGCAAATGCGTCCCAAACAGGAGGACTTATACTGGATGGAAGTTTTCGTGATGTGTACGATCGTGCTTTAGACAACCAGCAATGAATATACTTTAGCATGCATAACCTCAGATACATATTGCACTCCTTAATCAAACAAGGAGATGCGGATTTTCAACATAAATAGGGGGATCAGAGGCTCTCGCACTATTCAGGAGCGCGCGATACGCTTCGCGTATATGA
>Ga0210057_1003248_pt1 | contig 22527 bp, 23 predicted proteins | sample CryGeyCG2114_010_2_FD_183968 | JGI IMG/M metagenome (GOLD analysis project Ga0210057, IMG submission 183968) | Groundwater microbial communities from aquifer - Crystal Geyser CG10_big_fil_rev_8/21/14_0.10 (SPAdes) (version 2) | ecosystem: Environmental > Aquatic > Deep subsurface > Groundwater ...
AGATTTTCATCAAATCCTTCATAAAATTTGAAAAATTAAATTCATTTCATACTAGTCATTAACTTTTATTTTGCCATTTCCTTTACAGCTTTATTTGGTTCTTTTAATTTGTATAGTCTTACTCTTGAATCTTTAGGATCTAAGCTTAATTCTATCCAACCATTCTTCTTTAATTCTTGAATAACTAAGCTTAATGTTGTTTCCTTTGGTTCTTTTAGAAGCTTGGTTGCTTCTTTATGTGAAAACTGTTCTAAGCCAAACTTTTTCCACAGTTTTGCATATCTTTCCATTACCCATTTTGGCAATGCTTCTGTCATTATGCATATAGCATAACTATTAGGTATTTAAGTTTTTTCCTAAAAATAGTAACGGACAAAAATCGTTTGTTTCATATAGTAGTTAATCTTTTTATAATGTAGCCCAAGTTTGACAGTTTACCAACTATTTAGTTAAGGATTTCTATTTGACAGTTTGTCTTTTTTGAATTAGATTTCTATTTTTTCTAGATAATTTATCCTTTTTTTACACAAATTAGTTCATTTATCCAGCCAAAATTAGAATAAATTCTTCTTTTTCTAAGATTTTCAAGGTTTTCAACCATAACTGTCAAATTAATTTGGCTAATTTTAGTAAATTTTTTAAAAAATTATTGAGAGATTGAGCTTTCACAAGCAGAAAGTCTACTGATTTTCTTTTCTGTTTAAACTGTCAAATTCATCACTATAAAGAATGCTAATAATTTTCCAGAAAATCAGTACACAGCCTGAAACACCAATATTTTAAGCTTTCAGAAATAACTTAACTGTCAAATAACTGAAAGTAAAAATTGCTAATAATTACGAAAATGTCAAACTTGGGATGCAAGTGCCTGACACACAACATCTGCGTCCTAATACAAGAGCTTTTCGAGGCTAATACGATATTGGATTTTGACAATTCTCAAAAGCTTATAGTAAGGAGTTATTGTGCAGAGGACTAGTTATTGTACAAAGCCATTTTTATGGAAAGCTTTTAATATGTATATATATCTTTTGAATCTCATGGCACTTTCAGAAGAAAAAATCAATGAAATTAAGAAACAGTTAGAAAGATTAGGTCCTGAAGAACAAAAAGCTAAATTTCAAGAAATTTTATCTACATTGTCTCCAGAAGAAAGAGAAGAACTGACTGGTGGCGGTGGACAACAACAATGTCCTTTCTGTTTAATGGTTCAAGGCCAAATTGCTGTCAAAAAGATTTATGAAGATGATATTTGTATAGCTATCTTAGATATTAATCCTGCCAATAAAGGCCACATGTTATTATTTCCTAAAACTCATGCTCCGTTATTGGTAGCTGTTGATGATGCAGATGTAGGACATATGTTTAAGGTTGCTAACATGCTTGCAAAAGCTGTGTTTGAAGCTTTAGGTGTTGAAGGTACTAATATTTTAGTTGCTAATGGTCCTGTTGCAGGACAAACTGCTCCACATGTTTTAATTAACATCATTCCTAGAAAACAAGGTGATAAAGTTTCTATAGGATGGCAACCTGAAAAAGTTGAAGAAGCAGAGATGGAAGAGATTGCTAACAAGATAATTGCTAAAACTCAATCAATAAAAAAAGAAACTGTTGTAATTGAACAACCTAAAAAAATTGAAAGATTTGATGAAGAAGATTTAAGAATTCCTTAATTTTTGTATATCAAAACCAAGTTGTCTTGGACCAAAAGCTATAGGTAAAAGTTCATCAATTGTTGCTACCATAATTTTATCTTTTCTAGTATTACACATTATAATTTCTAATGGTTTGTCATTTAATGAAGAAAATTCATACAACATTTGCCTACATGAGCCACAAGGAGAAATTATATTTTCAGATTCGAAGTCTTTCCCTTTTCCAATTAATGCTAATTTTTCAAATAATCTTTGTCTTAGAGAATTTGCTTTAACTAAAGCAGACCTTTCAGCGCAAATTGTAGAACCATATGCTGCATTCTCAACATTAGACGCTGAGAATATTGCCCCATACATTGTTCTTATTGCAGCACCCACAAAAAAATTAGAATAAGGATTATAAGCAGTTTTCATTGCTCTTTCTGCTTCACTAATTAAATATTGATCTTTAGGAAAAAGGTCTTTCAGTTTTATTTCATACATTTTTAATCCTCTTTATTATCTGGTTGAACAAATTTAATATCCATTAAATTACTACAATAAGAACATTTTGCAATATGATTTTTTACTAAAGACTTTGCTTCTAAATTTCTTATTTTCTTTTTCCTATACATATCTACTAATTCAGGATCAAAACCACATCTTCTTTTCAATCTTGCATCTATAGTTTGATTAGTATAAGTCCATAAATCAGAATCCTTTCTATAATCTCTTGGAAGAATTGCATGAGCCCTATCTTGAATTAATTTGTTTGTCCTTATCCTATCATATGCTTCAACTGAATCGTGTTTATAGACACCAGCTATCCATGCTCCTTTTCTTCTTAAATAGGCAAATTGGCTAATATCGCTAGAACCATCTCCAAAACATAATATATTTCTATAATCACAAGAATAATCTCTATGTTTCAAAAGTTTGTCTAAATTTTTTCTACCACCTTTAGCAATTTCAATTGCATAAGCTGTTTTATTAAAAGGGCTAACAACATCTGCCATTGCATTAAAAGAATCTTGTTTTTTTCCTTGCCAAAAATTTTCAATATCAAATAAAGGAGTAGCAAATACTTCCCTTATTTCTCCAGATTTAACAATAGAACTACCTTCAATTAAAGAAACTAACCCAACACTAACAATAAAATAATTTAATTCACATTTACCATTCCATTCTTTTCTTAATTCTTTAAAAAATCTAGGTAATCCAGGACTTAATTGAACTTTTGATCCTGCATTTTTCAATGTTTTTTCATTAAAATTTTTAATAATACCTTTCTTAGCATCATAAATCATTTGCATAACATAACCAACACCATTATGAGGAGTAGCCCATAAATCACTTAATTGAAAATAATCTCCTGGTTCTTTTATACTCAAAGTTATTTCTTCCCCTGTTTTTGGATGTTTAACTTTTTTTCCATCATATTCTTTTCTAATAGCTTTAAAATTTTCTTTTAAATAAGGAACTTGTTGCCAGTCTTCTGTCAAAGTCAAATCATAATCAAAAATTAATGTTATTTTCTTATCTAAAGTCATAATTTGGAGAATCTAATTTGTATTTAAAAATCTTTTGCCAATTTTTCAGTCTATAAGCTTTTATTCCCAAAATTCACCAATAATTATATAAGTTCTAGCTAATTTTCATAAAAACCGAAAATAGGTGAAACATGGAAATTCCTGAAACTTTAACACCTGGAATGAAACAGTATTTTGAAATTAAGCAGAAACATCCAGATTGTATCCTGTTATTCAGAATGGGAGACTTCTATGAAACTTTCTATAATGACGCAATTACTATCTCAAAAGAACTAGAAATTGTATTAACAAGCAGAGGCAAAGGTGAAAAAAAAGCTCCTTTGGCTGGAATTCCTTATCATGCATTAGAACCTTATTTAGCAAAATTAGTTCGTAAAGGTCATAAGGTTGCTATCTGTGAACAACTAGAAGATCCAAGACAAGCAAAAGGTTTAGTAAAAAGAGGAGTTGTCAGAATTGTTACACCTGGAACAGTTGTTGAAGACAGTATGTTAGAACAGAAAAATAATAATTTTATTATGTCGCTTTATAGTAATGGCAATGAATATTTTATTGCATTGTGCGATATTTCAACTGGTGAACTTTTAACTTTAGAATGTGAAGAAGAACAATTAGTTGATGAAGTAACCAGATTCAATCCAAGTGAATGTATCTTACCCTTATCATTAACAATAAATTATGAATTGTTAAGTAAACTTTCTAAAGCTAAAATTTTCATAACAAAATTTGAAGATAGACATTTTATCCAGGATATTGCAAAATTAACTTTATTAACACATTTCCAAATTGATGGATTAGAACATTTTGGAATTGAAGATAGTAAGTTGATAAATGCTTGTGGAGCATTGCTTGCTTACCTCAAGGAGAATCATCTGCAAGGAATGCAACACATAAACAAAATTATTAGATTAAATAGAGAAGACCATATGACTTTAGATGCTGCCTCTGCAAGAAACTTAGAATTGATAAAAAATCTTAGAGAAGGAACAAATAAAGCTACATTGCTAAACGTTCTAGATAAAACTAAAACACCTATGGGGAGCAGAAAACTAAAAAGTTGGATAAAATCTCCTTTATTAAATTCTGATAAAATTAAAAAAAGATTAGAAGCTGTAAACTTATTTTTCAATAATCCAGCATTAAGAGAAGAACTACAATTATTATTAAAAAACTTTTCCGATATTGAAAGAATACTTAGTAGAGTTAATTGTAATAACGCAATGCCCAAGGATTTGTTAGCTTTGAAAATTTCTTTGAAAAAATGTCCTTTAATAAAAGAAAAATTTATGTTGCCAATAAAAATTCTTTTAGAAAATAAAGAAGAAAATAATTTATTATTAGATATTTATCTCTTAGAAGATTTAAGTGAAATTACTGATTTAATTCAAAGAGCAATAAGGGAAGATGTAGCATCAGTAATTAGAGATGGTGGCGTAATAAAACCAAATTATGATTCTAGATTAAATGATATTTACCAAGCAAAATTGAATGGTAAAGAATACATAAGAAACTTAGAAGTCAAAGAAAAAGAAAGAACAGGAATTAAAAACCTAAGAATTGGTTTTAATAGAATTTTTGGATATTTTATTGAAGTAAGCAAAAGTAATTTACATTTAGTTCCACAAGATTATATTAGAAAACAAACTACAGCCAATGGCGAGCGTTACATTACTGAAGAATTAAAAAAACAAGAAGAATTGATATTAAATGCAGAAGAAAAAATTAAAGCATTAGAAATTGAAATTTATCAAGAGATAGTAAAAAAGATTGCTGAAAAAACTGATAAGATTCAAGATACTGCTAACAAAATTGCTATAATTGATGTAATATTAAGTTTTGCAGCAGTAGCTTCTGAAAAAAATTATGTTAAGCCTTTAATTAATGACTCAAGTTTAATTGATATTTATGATTCAAGGCATCCAGTTTTAGAAAGTTTAGAAAAAGATTTTGTTCCAAATGATATAAGAATTGATTGTAATGAAATGATGATTATTACAGGACCAAACATGGCCGGTAAAAGTACTGTAATGAGGCAACTAGCATTAAATGTCTTAATGGCGCAATGTGGTAGTTTTGTTGCGGCTTCTAGGGCCAATATTGGGATTGTTGATAAAATCTTTACAAGAGTTGGTGCACATGATGATCTAAGTAGCGGGCAATCTACTTTTATGGTTGAAATGTTAGAAGTTGCAAATATTTTGAATAACGCTTCAAAGAAAAGTTTAATTATTTTAGATGAAATTGGAAGAGGCACTTCAACTTTTGATGGAGTTTCTATTGCTTGGGCAGTTGCAGAGCATATTTACGGGAAAATAAAAGCTAAAACAATGTTTGCAACACATTATCATGTCTTAAACAAATTGGCTGAACAATTAACTTATGTAAAAAATTATAGTATGGCTGTAAAAGAAGAAGAAGGAGACATAATATTTTTAAGAACTTTATTAGAGGGTGGCACAGATAAAAGTTATGGAATTCATGTTGCTAAATTAGCTGGGATTCCTCAAGCTACTTTAGTTAGGGCTTCGGAAATTCAAAAACAATTGGAAGCTGAAGATGAAATGCTAAAAAGATTAAATGCCAAACTGCATATTGATCAGAAAACCTTGAAGGAGCTATAAAATGATTAAACTTTTAGATGATTTTATTATTAACAAAATTGCTGCTGGCGAGGTTATTGAAAGACCTGCTTCTGTTGTTAAAGAACTTTTAGAAAATTCAATTGATGCTAAATCTACCATAATAGAAATTGAAATTAAAAATTATGGAAAAGATTTGATTAGAGTTTTTGATAATGGTTTAAGCATGAACAAAGAAGATACAGAATTATCGATACAAAGACATACAACAAGCAAAATTAATTCGGAAGAAGATCTTACAGGCATTTCTACCCTAGGTTTTAGAGGTGAAGCTTTAGCTAGTATTGCTGCTGTATCTAAAATGAATATTTTAACTAAAGAAAAAGATAAGCTTGAAGGTTTTAAAATATCTTTAGAAGGTGGAAATGTTATAGCTAAGGGAACTATTGGATGTAAAGCTGGAACCACTATAGAAATTCAAGATTTATTTTTTAACACGCCAGCAAGATTAAAGTTTTTGAAAACTGAAACTAATGAATTAAAAAATATAGTTGACATTGTTACAAGGTATGCATTATTTTACAATAATATCTCATTCAAATTAATCCATAATGGTCATTTATTATTAAACACAAATTCAAGTGAAAATGCTTTGAATAATATTGTTTCAATTTACGGGAGTGAAACTAGCAAACACCTTATGAAAGTTGATTATCAAAATAATTCTATAAAAATTTCAGGTTTTATTTCTAAACCTTCATTGTTAAAACCAAACAAAGGTTTTCAAAATATTTATGTTAATGGAAGGTATGTTAAGAATGAAACAATACAACAAGCATTGTATGATGCTTATCATTCTTTATTATTTGTAAATATGCACCCTGTTACTATTTTGAATATTGAAATAGACCCTAAAGAGATTGACGTTAATGTGCATCCAACAAAAGATTTAGTTAAATTTGCGCAAGTTACAAAGATTTATGATGTAATATTTAATGCTTTAAGAAAAACTTTACAAGAGAATAGTTTAATTACAGATTATACTCAAATTGATCAACAAATGACTTTTGGTGAGAAAAAAGAAAATTTTAATTCAATAAAAGAATTAGGGAGCAAAGGGATACAAAGTCAATTAATTTCTGAAGAGAAAAAAACTTTAAGCAAGTTGCCTAAAATGAGATTACTGGGACAAATTGCAAAAACTTATTTTTTAGCTGAAAGTCAAGATGGTTTCTTAATAATTGACCAGCATGTAGTACAAGAAAGGATTTTGTATGAAAAATTCTTAAAACAATTGTTAAACAAAGATGTTGCAAAACAAGTTTTAGTCAAACCTGAATTGATTGAATTAAGTCCAGATGAAAAGTTAATCACTTTAGAAAAAATTCATGAACTCAAAAATTTAGGTTTTGAACTTGAAGAATTTGGTGGCAACAGCTTTATGCTAAGATCAGTTCCAACTTTATTTAACAGAGTACAAACAAAAGATTTACTTTTATCTGTATTGCATGAAATTGAAAGTAATAAAAGAAGTTCAATAGAAGAAATCCAAGAATCTATAATCACTAGAATGGCTTGCAGAGCTTCAATAAAAGCTGGAGATAATTGCACAATTCCGCAAATGGAAATATTATTAGAACAATTAGATAAAACTGAGCTGCCTTGGACTTGCCCACATGGAAGGCCAATCATTATCAAATTCTCTAAAGATGAAATTGAAAAGATGTTTAAAAGAAAAGCTTAATCAACTGTAAATAATCTATTATCATGAACATCCCATAATCCTAATCTAGCACCAGCATCTAACCAACCATGTGCATAATTTAATGCTGCAAAAGCATTTACATAATCATCTTTACTTTCAAAGTGTTTTGCGTCTAAAAGATATCTTTTAATCATATCAAGGAAGTCGGCCCTAGAACTTTCTAAATTAAAAACTTTATCAGCAATTTTAGTTTTAGTAGCTGATTCAAATGCCTCTTCTGTTATCTTAAAATACTTTTTTAACTTCTCTTGAGTAATTTTATCTTCCATGTTTGCTCTAAAAAACATAAATCTATATAAAGTTAATCTATATTGCTAGATTAAAATGAGAGGTAATATAATTACAATAACTGGTTCTGATGGTTCAGGTAAAGCAACTCAAACAGAATTATTAGTAAACAGAGCATTATCTGAAGGATATCATATAAAAACTATGAGTTTCCCTAATTATGAAGGATTCTGGGGGAAAAGAGTTAAAGAATATCTCTCTGGGCAATATGGAACTTTAGAAGAAATTGATCCAAAACATGCTTCTCAACTTTTTGCTTTAGATCGTTTAGATGCTAAATCGAAAATTGAAAAATGGTTAAATGAAGGTTATAATATTATATTTGACAGATATTTAGAATCAAACTTTGCACATCAAGGTGCTAAATTTAAAGGTAATAAAAGGATTGAAATGATTGATTGGCTTTATGAATTTGAAGTGAATATGTTAGGATTGCCAGAATCAAATTTAATTATTTATTTAGATTTACCAGTAGAATTTGGATTGAAAGCTATTGAAAAAAGAAATAAAATAAATAATGAAGAAGGAAAAAAAGATTTACATGAACAAGATATAGAACATCTTTTGGCAACTCAAGAAACTTATAATTATCTTATTGAAAATAATGAAAACTGGCAAAGAATTGCATGTTTAAATGAAAATAAGGATAGATTGATTAAAGAAGAGCTTTCTGAGATTATTTGGGCTGTTGTTGAACCTTTCTTAGTAAAATAATTTACTTAGATAAGGTTTATATACTTTTATAACATAAATTAATGAATAGAATATTACTAGTAACTGTCAGCTTCCGCGACTATCAGTATTTTTCTATAAATCAAACTAAAAAAGGAGGAGAATATGAAATTTAAAAAATTAGCGCAAATTCTATCACTTAGCGCAGCTACTATGATGGCTACCCCTGCTTGTACAACTTATATGTCAGATGTAAGATATGAAACTAGGGCTGTTGAAACACAAAAAGAAGATATGAGGGCACATTACTTAAAACATGTACCTAGTCAAGAAAAACTTGATAAAATGACTTCTTTAGAAAAAGTTGTTGAAGCTTTTAATCAATATTTAATGGATGCTAAAAAAAATGAAATGGGATCTACAACTGTTTTTACAAATGGTTGTGCTAAAGCCACAATAGATGTTCATGGTGAAGAAATTGAACTTATATTCCCACTTTATAGACCTCAAGAAGATGGAAATTGGCTTTACATTATTGAAGATAAAATAATTGATAAAGATAAAATCTTAAAAGATTTAGAAAAAGTTTTAGAAGATGCAGTTGATTTAGACTATAACCTTTACTCAAAAACTCAAGAACAAACAAATAGTATTATTAAGAGAATTTTTAAGGGTTCAGAAAAAGATGCAGCAAAAGATATTCCTAAAACTGATTTAATATTTGATAATGTTTTTAATTTTTTAGAATTAAATAAAAAAGATTTTTTGCCTGAAGGAGGAAAAGTTTTTTTTGCTCCCTTACCTGAAGGAACTTTTGCAGTAACATATCTAGAAAATAATAAAATAATTTATTCACCTACTGCTAGGAGACAAGATTATGTTTGGGGCAAACCGCACACTATGGCTCATGAATTAATACATAATAATACTAAAATGCAAGGAGTCCCTTCAGCTTTAGCTAAGGATTTGGAAATTCAAGCTTTCCAAATGAACCTTTTAAATCAGCATAATTTTATTAATTTCCTTTTCCATGGATATGCAAAACCTTTCTGGAGATTAGCTGAAACTTATTATGGCATGGACCTAGATAAAATGAGGAAAAGTTTAATTAAAGAAGTTCTTTATAACTATGTAGAAATTGATGAAGAAGCTCTTGCAAAAATTATGCCAGAAATTAATAATCTTTCTAAAGAATTAAGAGACATCTATGTCAATAAAGCAATTCCAGAATATCTAGCTTTAACACCTTATTGGTTAATGCTAAATACTCATTTAAGAAATCCTACGTCGCCAATGGATATAATGGTAACTAAGGAACTTAAACCTGCTATGGCAAATTATGAAGAATGGTTAGAAATGAATAGGCATAAAATTGACCAAGTTATACAGGATGTAAACAATAGTTATTCTATGCCGGCCTTAAGGAGGTTTGGACCTTTTGTATCTTATAGCGGTAGGCCTTATAGAGACCAAGTTATGGGTCAATGTGCTTTCTCTGGTTTTACTGAAAAAGAAGCTGAAATCGTTTATCATTTAGCATTAAAAAGAACTTTTTTAGATGAAAAAGGAAATGTAAATTATGGTGGCATAACATTAGAACAATCTTTCTTAGCAATGCAGGAATTAGTTAATTCTTTTGATATGGTTGTAAATAAATATGAAGATTGGAAAAAGAATCCAAAATTGCAAAATAAACTAGCTACTTATAATTGGCTTTTAAATAGGATAAGTGTTGCTAAAAGATTTGCAAAGTTTGCTAATGAATACGGTAATAAAACTTCAGAACAATTTTCTACAAATGTATTTGATCCCAGGATTAATCTTGAACAAGAATATAAGCATAAACCAGATTTCCTTAAATATGCAACACCAATAAACGCTAGATTTGTTGAAAATATAGACCTTAATGGAGATGGAAAAATAGAATTCAAACTTCTTGCTTATGATTTAGTGAAGAGTATTGGTTTTGATAAAGATGGGATTGATTATTTAGAATATTATAGAGACGGAGAAGACAAACCTTTCTTAATAGCATATCCAAGCAAATATAGTAAAATTCCAGATATGGTACTTATTGATAAAGATAAAAAAGGATCCAAGGATTTTGGAGTCTTTGATGCTAATAAAAAAGTAAAAAATTTGGAAGAAATTGAGGAACTTTTAAAAGAAAAAAGCTTATTAGATTTATTAACCCTGAATCTTTTTAATCAGGGCAAAATTATCTTGTCTAAGCTTTTCTAATTTTTCTTTTAATATTTTATTTTCTGCATTGAAATTTTTAACTAGCATGTCGTATCTATGAAGCTTAGCTAATAAATCATTTATTATTTCAGCCATATTATTGCTATCAATTTCTAATCCAGCCGGATCTAAAATTTCTATTGTTGAAGGCATATAATCAAAAGCAATATCCATTAACCTTTGGAGAGTTTCAGCCTCTAACTCAACTTCTGAAAAAGTAGACCATAAACTATTTTCTTGTTGCTCAGATTCATAAGTAGTTTTCTTTAATAATTGAATTTCTTGTTCATCTTTCATTTTATCAATAACTAACTTCATAGTTTCTTCTACATGTGTTTTAGGAGAGCCTAAAATTTCAATTATTACCCTTGCAACTATTTTTTTGGTTTTCATTACTCTTGCTAAGAATACTTACCCTTTATAAAAATTTTGGAATAGTAAATTTTATAATAAATTAGAACATATATATAAAATATGATAAATGACTTATTTGATGATGAAACTAAGGAAATGTGGGAAGAATTAGCTGATGAATTTGAAAAGTATAAAGATGGTCAACCTAATAATTATGATGGTGCTTCTAAAAAAGTAAGAAAATGGTGTAAAAATTATAAATGGGGATTTAATAAAACTAAAATACCTATCCCTTTTATTGAAAAAATAATTAAGAAAATAGCTGATGATAAAGATATTTTAGAAGAATTACTAGATGCTTCTTATGAACCTTTTAATAAAACAGAAAAAGAATGGGAAGAATTAGCTAAAAAATTAGGTTTTAATGATATAGATTCACTTGAAGAAATTTTTGAAGATTTAGAAGACTTTAATGATTTAGATTATTTTTCTGATGACTCTTTAGACGATGATTCTGATTAAACTACTTCATCTTTTAATTCTTTAGAATTATGATTTTTTCTTTCTTTACTTCTAATAACTAATAAAATAATTATAATTATTATGAAAGGAATAGAAGCTAAAAGACTTAATTGAATTAAAGGATTAGTTGCTAACCTTATCCAATTTAACATTACCGCAGCTGCAAATTTAACTATTATTGGAGGTACATTCATAGCAGACATTTCAGCAAATTGTCCTTTTAAGCCATCCATTAATTTTAGAATACTTTCTGGTTTTAGCAATTTTATATAAAAGAAAACTCCAGCAACTGTCAATAATTTAATTGCAGTTTGTAATGCAACTGTATAAAGACCTTTTTTCCATTTAAAGCTTGCACTCCAAAATGTTAAGAAAACTCCTAAAAGATATAAGATAATTCCTAAACCAAAAATATATCCTTTTGCAGTTTCATAAGATTCTTGACTAGATTCTAAAGCAGTCTTTACTTCTTCTGTTTGTTCAACTATTTGTAAAACAGAACCTAAATTTTGATCAATTAATGCATCAAATATACTCTCTTTAATTTGATCATCTGTTTTTGAATCCAAATCAGAACAAACTTCTCCTGTTAATATCTCTTGGAAGTCTAATGCACCTTGACCATCAACAAACATAGAATCTGGAGCACTACACAAAATCTTAATTGTCTCTCTATCAATAAAATCTAAGGAGCCCATAGTTTGAACAATACTTTCTTCCATAAAACTTCTAATTTCATCCCTATTTTTTTCAAGAAAATCTTCTATTGTTAACTTGGTTACTTCATCAAAATTATCCAAGTTAGCAACCATATTTCCCAAAATTAATCCTAAAAAGAATAACATAAAACCTGCAAGCATGAACAAAGAACCAAATATTCCTAAAAACCATTTTAAAATTTTGTTTATACCTTTCATCTCTTCCACATAGAATAACTTATTTAATATTAATAAATTTATTCATTTTGAAATAAGTTTATAAAAAAGATTAACTTATTAATATTATATGAAAAAAGTTAAGCGTTTTCTTAAAGGAATAGTCCATAACTTGTATATTTGGCTTAAATTGATTATTTCTCAACCTATAATTTATACTAATGCAAAAATAGATGATTTAGACATTAAAATTACTAATTATAAATTAAAAAAAGAAAATATGGAACTTTCTAAAGGAGATTATAATACAATTGTTGTGCACCATACTGGTAGCATCCCTAGATTAAGTATTGACAAATTATACAATATTCATGTAATTAAAAGGAAATTTGCAGCAATCGGTTATCATTTTGTAATAAATGAAAATGGAGAAATATTTTATACAAGACCATTAAGATTTAAAGGAGCACATGCTGTGCCTAACTCTAGAAAGATAGGGATTGCTTTTGCTTCTAATTTAAACTGGGAGCATCCTACAAAAAAAGCATTTGAATCTTATCTTAAATTAGTTAAATTGTTAAGAAAGCGTTTTAATATCCCAAAAGAAAATATTATTGGCCATGTTCAACAACAGATTAGAAATTTAAATTATAATTTAAAAAAATATAATATTCCTGCCAAATTAACAGAAGAAAGAATGTTAAAAATAAAAAGTTTAAATGAATTGAAAAGTATTAAAAAATATGAATATAAAAGATTAAAAAAATTAAAAGTTTCTAAAAAACTATTGCCTTTAGTAAGATGTTTAAAAGCTTGTCCTGGCTTAACATTCTATAAACATCTTTAAATATTTCAAAATTATCTTAATATTATGGAACAACTAAAACCATGCAATATTTGTGGGCAAGAAGTTGCAAAATATATTTGCAAAAATTGTGGTGCACATGTTGGAGAAGATTGTTATAACAAAGAGAAAGGAATATGTATTAGGTGTGAACTTCATTAATAATTTACTTCAATAAGTTTAATAATTTTTGAAAACTTTCTTCAGAATAAGTTTGCTTATATTCTTGTAATAATTCGGTTGTATCTCCCATAATAATTTCTTTTTGTTTTAAGATTACAGAAATATTTTCAGAAGTCAGATATTGAAAGAACTGAGTTACATTTTTCGGTTTTAAAGTTGTATGACAACGTTCAAAATCTATCATTATTGGTTCATTATATCTTATTATAATATGTTTGAAAGGATGGTGCATTTCTTCTTTATTTACTTGTAATTCATCCAATTTCCTACATTGTTTTAAAATTTTACCAATCATTTCTAAGATTTCTTCTTTAGAAACTTCTAAAATCCATTCCTTAAATAAAATACCTTTAATGAGTTCTGCCATAAAAAAATCTTTACCATAGCTTATTAACTTAGGACCTATGTTATACTTATTTAATTCTTTTAACCATTTTATTTCATTTATAATCTTATTAAAAGCATCAATATTTTCCTTCTCAACTTTGATAATAACTTCTTGATTCTTAAAATTAGCTTTATATACTAATGAACGTTGCCCTTTAGCAAAATACTCTAATTTATTTTCTTTTTCAAACTGTTCTTTCACTTCTGAAAATTGTTTTTTACTAAACATACTTTACCGAGGCAAAGAAACCTTTAAATACTTAATTAATTTCATTATCTTTTATAAGAAAAGGGGGCTTTTTCATGAAAAAAACAAGATTATTAGCACTATTGGTTCTTTTTATTTTAGCAGTCAGTTCTGTAAGTGCAACAGAATTCAGTACACAAAATGCATATAACTGGTTAGTATCACAAAGTGTTGATGGTGGCCTTGAAGATGATGTTGCTGCCACTACTTGGTCCATATTAGCATTTAACAATGCTGGATTAAGTAATAAAGCAGAAGAATCACTTAACTGGATATTTTCCGAGCAGTCTAATGATTATTGTTTCCCAAGCTCCTCTTGTAAAACTAAAGATACTGCTATGGCTTTAATTGCTATGAATGAAATGGCTAGAGAAGATAATGTTACTTATATTGAAGAAAAATTATTAAAAATGATGGTTGGTTCTTCTTTAGGAGGAATATGGGCTATTGAAGTTTCCCCGTTAACTACTGAAATTTCAGGTGAATGCACTATTTCATGGTTTGTCGGAGATAATGAAGAAACAAAAACTTTTACTGTTGATAATGGAAAATTTCCACAATGCAGTAATAGTTATTTCTTAGATATTGATAGGTGTGTTAAATCTAATTTATTACAAAATAATCCAGGCATTACTTTAACTGTTGATTGTTTAGAAGTTGAAGGTGCAAAAACAATTTCATTAATTTATCAAAATGATAATAATTTTTATGTATTAGATAGCCAAGAAACTGATAGGGCTGATTTAGTTGTTAATAATGGATGTTATGGTTTAGCTGCAGGAGATTTGACTTGTAGACCTGAAGCTACACTTTATGTAGCATGGGCAGCTGAATTAATTGGAAGTGAACTAGATAATAGTTTATATTTAGCTGAAAAATATGAAGAAGATAATGTTATGCATAATGCATTGTTATATTTATCTAAAAAAGATTCTTTATATCTTACACAATTAGATTCCTTACAAAAAGCTGATGGCAGTTTTAATAGGAATATTATGGATACTGCTTTAGCAATTATTGCTATGAAAGATGATAGTTTAACATATTCAGAACAAATTAGCTCAGCCACAGAATGGTTAAAAACTAAACAAAAAGAAGATGGTAGTTTGGGAACAGTAACTGAAACAGCTGCCAGTTTATATGCTGCATTTGGTTCAGAAGATGTTGATATTATTGATACCATTGATGATGTTGAGGTTGAATGTGGAGATGATATTTGTGATTGGTTGGCTGGAGAAGATGAAGATATTTGCCCAGAAGATTGTTTATATGAAGATGTAGACGTAACTCCTACTAGTGATGTTTGCGTAGTTAATGAAATCTGTGAATCTGATTTAGGAGAAACATATGAAAATTGTGAAGATGATTGTTATTGTGGTGATGGTGCTTGTGATGATGTTGAAGACCTAGAAGGAAGTTGCCCTGAAGATTGTGATTTTGGAAATACAAGAACAGAAGCTGTCTGTGGTGATGGTTTCTGTGAAGGTGATGAAGATGAATCTAATTGCCCTGATGATTGTCAAGTTCAAGAAGCTGATGAAGATGGATCTGGAATTGGAACTTTCATTATTATTTTATTAATATTACTAATTTTAGGTGGTGGCGGATATTATGCTTATAAAAAAGGATTGTTTAGTAAAGGAAATAAACCTGCTGGGCCTTTTAATAAGTCTGGATATAATTTTAAACCTAGAACACCTGTAACACCTTCTACAATGAATACAACTAAACCAACTACTGGATATAAAATACCTACAGGTATTGCCAGAAATAAACCAGTCAAACAAGATGATGAACTTTCAAAATCATTAGCTGAAGCCAGAAAATTATTAAAGAAATGAAAAGAATATTTTTTTTCCTAATTTTTATTATTTTATTGAGCTCTTTTAGTTTAGCTAACAATATAAATTTATATGATACTGATTATGTTTCTGGAGAAACAGTACAAGCAGAGTTAGTTTATTCTAATTTAGATGTTTCTAAATTATCTCTTTTGGACTCTAATCAAAACAAAATTACTGTAGGTTTTATTTCTACCTTAATTAATAACATAAATTATATTTCATTTAATTTACCCCCTAGTTTAACAATAGGAAATTATAGCTTACAATATAAAGAAAAAAAATTAATTAATGAGGCTATTACAGATATAATTATTGAAAAAAGTTTTAATGTAATTGCTGGAAATAATTCTTTTAGTATAAGTCCTGGTTTTATAAAATTAAATCCTAATGAAGATTCATTAAAAATAAAATTACAACATAATAAAGGAGAAAATATTGAAATTAGTGTTACTGACAATGATGATGCTGTAAATTTAATAAGAGATTCTATTACTTTAAACCCAGGAGAATCAAAATTCTTGTTTGCAGATTATGTTTTTGAAGATGTAATTAAAAATAGTAAAATAATTTTATCTTTTAATTCTATAAATTATGAAGTCCCTTTGTTAAAAGAAATAGAAATTATTGAACCCGAAGTTAATATAACTGAAGAGCCCGAAGTAGAAATTGTTGAAAATGAAACTATTGAAGAAGATTTAAGCAGAGTTTTAGTTATTGTAAATGAAGATGCTAAAAATTTAAAAGATACTATTACTCAAGAGGTTACTATTGAAGGCACTATAAGAATTATGAATACTCATGCCTCTCCATTGCATAATGTTCATTTTGAAGTTGACGAAAATTTACAAAAAATAATCCTGTTAAATATTTCTTCATTTGAAATTCTTGAACCAGAAATTGTTTATGAACAATATCTTTGGATTAATAAAGAAAAAGATGTACAGCCTGGAGAGTATAAAGGCAATATAAATATTATTAGTGATGAAGGTGCTACTCAAACTATTACTTTAGATTTAGTTTTTGAAGCCATTGAAATAGAAATAAAAGAAGGATTAAATATTACTGATTACAAACCTTTGAATATTTCTATAGATTTTAGTGAATTAAAAGAACAAACCCAAGAAGATAAAACTAAAAATTTAGTTATAGCTTTAATTTTAATTTCCATATTATTGATTGTTCTGGGATTATTAGTTTACAAATTAAGACCTAAAAAAGGTGTTAAACAATTAGGGTCTTATGTTAAAGAATTAAAAAAATAATTATTTTCTTTGTACTATTTTTGCAAAAGGTTCAAAAAAACCTTTAATCTGTTTCTTTTCGACTTGTTTTATTAAATATACACAAAATAAAGCTATACAAACTCCTGCAGTTGCATCTAATGATAAATCACCCATAGTATCATATAACGAATTTTGTGCAAAACCATATTCATAAGACAAAATAACTATGTTATCCCAAATAAACTCTAAGATTTCCCATACAGCACCAATAGCCATTGTCCAAATAAAAGTAAATATACCCATCATTGATAAGTTAACTCTAATCTTTCTAGCATAGTTCATTGCATAAACCATCGCAAAGCCAATAAATGCAAGTATAGCCGAACCAAAAATATGTGCAATATCATCATAAACTGGAATCCAAAGATATGCTCCTAAAAATCCAAACATATGAATAGAAAACAGAAATGCTAATAATAATTGAGCTAACCAATGAAATTTAATTTTATATAATTGACCCAACATTATAGGCAATAATGATAAAATAAACATAAAGATATAGATTGTAAAACCAATAGGGTCTCCAGAGACTAAATAAATTATTCCAGTGATAAATAAAAATGCTCTAAAAAACCAAGTTAAGCTTAAACCAATCACCTCAGATATTTTCATAAGATAATTAATGCTTAGAAAATTTATAAGGATTATGTTTCTCCATAATCTTTTTAAAGTGTTTAATATAAGAATAAATTAATGATATTCGAATATCCATTAATAATTGTTAGTTTTGTATTAAGTTTGATATTTGTATTTTTTCTTATGCCTTATTGGATTAAAAGAGCCAAAAAAGTTAGTTTAGTCGGTAAAGATATGAATAAAGTGGACAAAAGAGAAGTTGCAGAATTAGGAGGCATAATTGTTTTATTTGCTTTTATATTAGGAACTTTATTTTATATTGCCGTTGATATTTTTTTTATAGAACATACTGATATTACCTCTTTATTAAGCAGAGATTTAACAATAATGGCTGCATTAGCTACTATTTTACTTGTAGGAATTATAGGCATTGTGGACGATATCTTGGGCTGGAAAATTGGTTTAAGACAAATGCAAAAACCGTTCATAGTTTTATTTGCAGCATTACCAATGGTTGTTGTAAACGCAGGAGTTTCTACATTTGCTTTACCATTAATTGGAGAAATAAATATAGGATTTTTATTTCCACTTTTAATAATCCCCATTGCTATAAGTGCAGCTGCCAATGGTTTTAACATGCTGGCCGGTTATAATGGATTAGAAGCAGGTATGGGCATAATAATCTTATCAATACTTTCATTCTTAGCATGGCAAAATAATAGCCCACATATAGCTGTAATGGCCTTATGCGTAGTATTTGCTTTATTAGCATTTTATTATTTTAATAAATATCCAGCCAAAGTTTTTCCAGGAAATACATTAACTTATTCAGTAGGTGCAATGATAGCAGTTGTAGCTATTACAGCTAATTTAGAAAGAGCAGCTTTATTCTTATTTATCCCTTATTTTATTGAACTAGTTTTAAAAGCTCGTGGTAAAATGCAAAAAGAAAGTTTTGCAAAAGTCAATGATGATGGAAGTTTGGAAGCACCATATAAAAAGGTTTATGGCTTAGAGCATATCTCTTTAAAATTATTAAATAAAATTAAAACTAAAGTTTATGAAAAAGATGTTGTATATTCATTATTTGCTTTTGAAATTTTGTTAGGAACAATCTATTTAGGTTTTAAGGCGGTAGTATGAAAAAGTTAATTGTTAATGCAGATGATTTTGGGCTTAGCGAATTTACAAATAAAGGAATTGTTGATTGTTTTGAATATGGTATTGTAACTTCTACAACAATAATGCCTAACATAAAACATTTTGGTGATGCAGTTAACCTTGTAAAAAAATTCAAATTAAAAGTTGGAATCCATATTAACTTAACACAAGGCAAGCCCCTAACAAATGTTAAAACTTTAATTGAAAATAATAACTTAACAACAAAAAATATTGTTAATGCGATGTTACATAAAATAAATTTAAAAGAAGTTGAAAAAGAAGTAGATGAACAAATAAAAAAAGTAATTAATGCAGGTATTAAACCAACTCATTTAGATAGCCATAAACATGCACATATCTTTCCAGGAATTATTGATGTTTTTATCAAATTAGCAAAAAAATATAATATTAATAAAATAAGATTACCTTTAAACAAAGTAACAGATTATAGGTTGTTATTTTCTAAACAAGGTTTAAAGCATTTCCTTATAAAACATTATTCTAAAAAAGCTAAAAGAAAACTAAAAAAAGCTAATATTAAAACTACTGAAGAATTTTATGGTGTTTTAGAAACAGGTAAACTATCTATAGCAAGCCTTAAAAAGATTCTTAAGAATGTCAAAGGTACAGCTGAATTAATGTGCCATCCCGGCTATTTTGATGCTAAAGTGACTGATGGACTAAAAAATAGCAGGGAAAGCGAGTTAAGAACTGTAACAAGCCAGGAAATCAAGGATTTCATAAAAAAGCAAGATATAAAAATGATAAGTTTTGAGGAATTATGATGGAAATCAGTGTCGTAACGCCAATGTTCAATGAAGAAATGAATGTTAATGCATTTCATGAGAAAGTTTCTAAGGTGTTAAAAGAAATTGGCAAAACTTATGAAATAGTGTTTGTTGATGATGGCAGTCGAGATTCTACATTGAAAAAATTAAGAGAATTGCATTCTAAAGATTCTAATGTAAAAGTTGTAAGCTTGAGAAAGAATTTCGGCAAGGCGGCGGCGTTGTCTGCCGGTTTTGAACAAGCCAAAGGGGAGATTGTAATCACTATGGATGGCGACTTGCAGGATGAGCCTGGTGAAATTCCTAAGTTTCTTAAAAAAATGGATGAAGGCTATGACTTGGTTACAGGCTGGAAAACTAACAAGCATAAAGGCAGCTTGAAAAGGCTTCCTTCATTGATATTCAACAGGCTGTCTGCCAAAATGACAAGAGTCAATATCCATGATTTCAATTGCCCGTTCAAGGCTTACAAGAAAGAAGTAATCAAAGACATTCATTTGTACGGAGAGATGCACCGATATATTCCTGTGCTGGCGCATTGGAAAGGCTACAAGATTGCTGAGATAAAAGTCTTGAATTATCCCCGCAAGGCAGGAAAATCCAAGTTCGGCTCTTCAAGATTATTGAAAGGATTCTTTGACTTGGTTACTGTGAAATATCTTTCTTCTTTTAGATCAAGGCCCCTGCACTTGTTTGGAACAGTAGGTGCTTTATTTTCAGCAATTGGAGTAGTTTCAGGTATTTACTTGTTTGTCCAATGGTTGATGGGTCTTGGTATTGGTAAAAGACCTTTACTTATGTTTGCAGTTTTAATGGTAATGATTGGAATACAATTCATTTCTATTGGTTTATTAGGAGAAATGATTGCTAATAATGAAGAGAAAAAGACCAAGAGTTATAGTGTAAAAGAGATTTTAGAATGAAAGAGTTGATTAAAAATTTAAAAAGAGTTGATTTGAGTAATGCTAGGGGTTTTGTTTTGTTAGACACGTGTTTTATTATTTCCATGTTAGATCATAATTCTAAATTGCCTTCAAATTATGCTACTACCTCATTTAACATTGAAGAATTAATGCATGTTGAGCATAAGCTTAATCATGAATTAAAGAAAAAATTAAGAAATTTCTTAAAAAATGAAGATTTAATTATTGTTGACATTAATGTTCATCCAGGTGATTGGGAACAAGAAAAAAGTTTTGTAAATTCTGTTGATTTTGAACTTTTAAAGCATATACCTGATGCTAGTGATGCTGTCCTTTTGGCAGTTGCTATAAAGACTAATTCTATTGTTTTAACAAAGGATAAACACCATTTATTTACCGTAGAACTTGAGAATTTCTTAAATAAATACGATTTGAAGGTGTTTAAAGAGCTTAAAGATATAATTTAAGAATTCCATAAAGTTTATAAAACAGCCATTATCTTATAAAATCATACTTTTTATGGGGCTAATCAAAAAATGAAAAATCAAGAGAGATTTGAAATTCTTACATTAAGAGATTATATCGATATGATGAAAGTAAATCTAGCCATGTGGAATGAAACTAAAGAGCACATAATTCTACAATCAATTCATGGTCATGCTTTACAAGGACATGGAATGTTTAAGGATAAAAGAAACAAAATTACTGAAACATTTCCAGAAGCCAATTTAGAAGATATTGTTCTTGCTCTTGGAAAAAATCCTATTGAAGTTAAAAAACAAAGACAACTTTATATTAATGAAGTTGCAGATTTTATTTATAGATTATCTTCTGGTGAAAAAATTAAAAAATATACAAATACAAATAACAAACCCCTATTTAGAATAGATATTTTTAATTATCAAGAAATAAAAAATCCTGCTAGCGTTTTAATTGGTTTTTATCTTGGAAGTAGGATGGATAATTATACTACTTGGAGAATAAAAACTGAAAAAGAATATGGTATTGAAATTGGTGGCGGAGAATGTATTGGAATAAATAGAAAAAAAGCTGAAGAAAAAGGTATAGATTGGACTACATTCGCAACTAAAGAGCATTCTATTAAAAATATTGAAGATTTAACTAAACAAGGAGTTCTATGTGCAGGCGTTCCTTCAAGTAGTGAAATAACTCATGGTTATGTAAGATACAAAATAGGTCCTGGAACTAGTGATGATTTAGCCATTATTCTTGCTGGAAAGTTATACGATAAAGATGCAGCATTAGGTGTTTTTTTAGCTGATGCAATAGATACTTGGGACAAATATACTCCTTTTATTTATGCCCATGGTCAAGATGAACAATTAGGAACTTGGATTGAAGATAATGTAAATAATATTCAGGTTAAAGGATTTAAACTTCCAACTGAAGAAGAAATTCTTAAGTTTATTTACTTAATTTCAGAAAATAATTATATTAATATGATTAGTGAATCTCAAAGATATTTCTTACAAATTGATTCAAAGGCAAAATTTTGTCCAATACAAAGTCATTTAGAATTTTTAAGATTTGGTGATGGAAATAGAAAACAAAGAATAGAAGAATTAAAAAAAGAATTAGAAATTGCCAAAGAAGAATACAAAAATACTGGAAAAAAGAAGAATAAAATTTGTAAAGATATTCAAAAAAGAATAGATAGAATTAATACAAATTTAGGATTAAAAAAAATCCATATTGGGCATATCAATAGTGGCCTTACAAATATTCAATTATATAAACAATTTGAAGAAAAGTTTAATGAAGTTTATTGTAAAATAAAGTAAAATTTATAA
>Ga0210057_1003249_pt1 | contig 22523 bp, 18 predicted proteins | sample CryGeyCG2114_010_2_FD_183968 | JGI IMG/M metagenome (GOLD analysis project Ga0210057, IMG submission 183968) | Groundwater microbial communities from aquifer - Crystal Geyser CG10_big_fil_rev_8/21/14_0.10 (SPAdes) (version 2) | ecosystem: Environmental > Aquatic > Deep subsurface > Groundwater ...
ATAAAAGGATTGGGTAAGTTGGGTTTAGAATTGGCAAAATTGATTGTTGATTTAGGGGGAGAGGTAATTGGAGCTGATTTAGAAAAAGGAGTTATCGCAAAAGCTAAGAAGCAAGTTCCATCAATTAAAATTGTCAGTCCATCGGTTATTCATAAACAGAAAGTAGATGTTTATTCCCCTTGTGCTATGGGGCGAGAATTTAACGATAAAACTATCAAGGAACTAAGATGTCAGATTATCTGCGGTGGAGCTAATAATCAGCTCTCTAGTCGAGAGGATGGAGTTAATCTCTGCAAAATGGATATTCTCTATATTCCCGATTATCTTGCTAATGCGGGCGGGCTTATAAATGTTGCCGCCGAGCTCAGACCTGAGGGATACGACCGTAAATGGGTGGTTAATAAGTGCAAGGCGATAGCTAAAACAACCGAGATGATTATAAAAAAGGCTAATCGTCATCATAAACCCACGAGCGAGGTGGCCGATCAACTAGCCGAGAAGATATTTAAGAAAAAAGGATCAAACTAGTATAATAAGCTTGTAGTGGCCAAGAAGCTTCCGTTTCAATATTTCAAATTACCAAAAAATATAGACAAAAGTTTGGTTGACCTAAAAACCAAGCCGCCTTCGTATTGGGAAAACAAAGGCAAGGACAACGCCCTAAAGTTGTTTGATTTTGTTGTTCGTAAAGTTCCCGCCTATGAGCGATTTCTCAAACGTCATAAGATAAATCGGAATAAGATAAAATCGATTGAAGATTTTAGGACCCTCCCCATTTCTAGCAAGGAGAACTACTTACGACGTTCCAATTTTATAGATCTCTTACCAAATCGAGATATTTCAGATACTAAAACATTCTCAGCGACTTCTGGATCAACCGGCGAACCATTTTATTTTCCTAGAGGAGATGAACAGGATTGGCAGTATGAATATATAGCCGAGATGTTCTTAAAAAATCAATTTGAAATTGATAAAAAAACAACTTTGGGAATTATTGGTTTTGGTATTGGAATTTGGATAGGCGGTATTTTTACCTACAAAAACTTTAACAAAATTGCCAGTAAGGGCTATCAGCTTGCTCTGGCGCCGGTGGGTAACACCGCTGAAATTTATCTCGATATAGTTAAAAAATTCGGCAATCTATTCGATCAAGTTATTTTAATGGGCTATGCGCCTTTCGTGAAAGATATAATTGATGAGGCAAAGGATTATGGAATAAATTGGCGGGATTATAATTTAAGAATTTTGACGGCCGCCGAGGGTTATTCAGAAAAGTTTAAGAAATATGTTGCCAAAAAAGCTAGTCTCAAGGATCCCTTAATGGATTTCGTAAACATTTATGGAACGGTTGAGTTGGGAACAATGGCTCACGAGACGCCGTTATCGAATCTAATTCGTCTAATTGCTGTTGAAAATAAAACTGTCTTTAGGGCAATTTTCCCTAAAGCTAATCGTTTGCCCACATTGGTACAATATTATCCTCAAATTATTTATTTCGAGGAGGAAGAGGACGAGGTTATTGCCACGGGTTATGGCTCTTCAATTCCCTTAGTCAGATATCGTTTTCCTGATATCGGGGGGGTAATTACCTACGATGATATGATTTCTAAACTTAAGGATTCGGGTGTTGATATTTTAATTGAGGCTAAGAAAAATAAGATAGATAAAAACATTCTTCACCTTCCCTTCGTTTATGTTTATGATCGAAGCGACCACGCCCTTATTCTTCGGGGCGCAAATATTTATCCCGAGGAGATAAAAAATGCCCTCCAAGACAAGTTGCTTGATAGTTATGTGACCGGAAAATTTTCAATGGAGAAGAAAGAAGATAGAAAAATGGACGAATATCTTGAAATTAATGTTGAGCTAAAGAAAAGAGTTAAGAAGAGTAAGAAGCTAGAAAAATTGATTGAAGTTATGATTACAGATTTTCTTAAAAAAGAAAACTCCGAATTTAGCTATTTGTACTCTCTTGATTCTGATAAGTTGATTCCCGGGGTGGTATTATGGCCGTACGGGCACGAAAAACATTTCTCCCCAAAAGGAAAACAAAAGTGGGTAATAAAAAATGAAAAATAAAGATAAAAATACTTGGAAACCAATTCGTATACCCTTTGGGAACGCCGGTTTTACAGCGAAGAAAAGGAGTAGGAACGTTTTCGTTGTTGATCAGTACAAATCTCAACTCGAAGAGTTATTTGAACTTCGTCATCCTAAATCTCGTTTTCTTGGGAAAAACAATGAAGAAGTTAGGAATTTTGTGGAAAAGATTACCAAGGGGAGAATCGACAAGCATGGTAATTGGTTTTATTTTCCTTGGTCTGGGAAATTAGTTCATTATTTACCAGAAAGACTTCATCAGGAACTAAGAACGGCTCGGAATCAACTTTTGATAACTAAAGAAGAACAGAAAAAGTTTTATGGATCAGATGTGGGGATTCTAGGGATGAGTGTTGGTAGCCATGTAGCCTTAACTATTGCTATGACTGGCGGGGGAAGAAATATTAGGCTTGCCGATCTTGATGAAATATCTGGATCGAATCTAAACAGAATCAGGACGGGATTTTCCGATTTGGGAATAAATAAAGCAATCTCGGTTGCCAGGCAAATTTGTGAAATTAATCCTTATGCCGAAATTGATCTCTACCAGAAAGGAGTTACTAAACAAAATATTGCTAAATTTATATCAGGACTTGCTATTCTTATAGAAGAAACCGACAACCCATTCATTAAAATTAAGTCTCGAGAGATTGCTCGAAAGATGGGGGTGCCAGTTATAATGGCGGCTGATAATGGCGATGGAATTATCGTTGATGTTGAACGATATGATCTAAATAAAAAACTGCCGTTGCTTCATGGTATTATTGGAAATTTTTTATCTGAAGATTTAAAAGAAGTGTCAGCCAAAGATTTGCCTAAAATTATTGCCAGGATGGCTGGGGCGGATATAGCTGATATAAAAATGCTTGAATCGGTAACGCAGGTCGGAAAAAAGATTTATTCTTGGCCCCAGCTTGGCACCGCCGCCACAATGTGCGGTTCAGTTCTGGCTTATTTGGCGAGAAGAATAGTGCTTGAAGATAAAAAGATTAAATCCGGACGTTACGAAGTTAACCCCGATTCAATTTTCGAATCTGGATATAATACCAAAAACCTCAAAAAGGAAAGATTAAAATTTCTGAAAAAAATAGGGTTAGATTAATTCACTGAAAATAATAAGTTATTTACTGATCCAATCATCAATTTTTTGTTGGTTGGTTTGGTATAATTAATGCATGCGAGAGAACTACGCCCCTTGGGACATAAAAGTTGGTGATTTTCCGAGGCGAGGGAGTAAAAGGGAAAAAATATTATTTATTCTAAAGTTTGCGGTGCTTGCTCCCTCCGGCCACAATAGTCAACCGTGGGAGTTTATTGTCGGCGATGGGTTTGTAGAAGTTTTTATTAATTTAGATCGTTCTCTTAGAAAAAGCGATCCAGAAAGGAGGCAGCTATTTTTAGGACTTGGTTGCGCTATAGAAAATTTGACTATAGCTGCTGATTATTTCGGTTACGATTGTAGGATCATATATCCCCGGGGCGATTTTTTAGATAGCGGTGTGGCGAGGATAGATTTAATTCCCGATCTAAAAGAAGTTGGAAAAGATCACCTTATTTTTTCTATACCTAAAAGAATTACCAATAGAAATCCCTACAAGAGTGATCCCTTATCTAGGAGCTTTATAGATTCGATTACGAACTTGAGCAATAATGAAATACACATTGATTTTATAGAGGAGAATAGAAAAAAAATTGCTCTGGCAGAGATAATAAAAAAGTCGCAGATAGAAATAATGAATCAGAAGTACTTTCGCAAAGAACTGTCTGAATATATTAAATCAAACTTCACTTATTCTAAATTTGGTATGCCTGGTTTTACGCAGGGCATCCCCGGCCTAATTTCTTTTTTTGCACCCACCCTGATAAAAATAATAAATTTTTCAAAAAAGAATGAGAAAAAAGATGACAAACTTTTAAAATTGGAGACACCATCATTCCTGGTTGTTAGCTCCAAGAGCGATAGATATATATCTAGATTAGAATCTGGGCGTATTTTTGAGAGGGTATGGCTAATGGGCGAGGCTGAAGGTATAAAACTTTCCCCACTTGCTGCTCCGACTCAAGTAGGAAATTATTGGCAAGAAGTTCAAAATATCTTGGGTGTCGAATTTAGGCCTCAGATAGTTTCAAGAATTGGTTATTGCAGTGTGGACGCGCGGCATACCCCAAGATTTTCAGTAGAAGAAGTTATAATTAATGGTGCATAGTGGTACATAGTAGATGGTATGAATTTTTCATTGGAATTTATCATTAATGTTGTCGTCTTATTAGCACAGCTCTATTTGGGATTGATTGTTATTCTTCAAAATCCTAAGAGTTTCACTAATAGATTTTTTCTTGGGCTTGTTTTATTCATGGCGATACAAGGAGTGGTTCAGAGTTTCGTTGTAACTACTAACATAAGCATAAACTTTGATGTTCAATCTAGGCTGTCAATTTCCCTCGTTCCTATACAACTTCTTTTTCTCCTTCTTTTTCTTACTAACTTTCCCGATAGCAAACCAAAGATTAAAACTGGATACCTAGGCCTTCTTTTTCTGATAATTTTGACGCTTACGGCTCTGGGTAACACCCATCTTGTCTTTGAGGGTTTTAAAATCGAAGATGGGCTGGCTAAAGCTCAGGCGGGACCAATTTTTCCGATTTTTACTGTAGCGTTGATCCTTCTTGTTCTAATAAACATTGCGTTGATATTCATAAAATACAGAAAGGTATCTTCTAAGAACAAAGTCCAAATAATCATAGTTGGCATAGGAATAGCTTTAACTTTTCTTGGTTTATTATCGACCCAGTACATCCTACCTAATTTTTATGGGAATGCAGAATTTCTTAATTTTATTTCGCTGTTTACTCTTCCATTGTTAATAGCTACAAGTTATGCAGTTCTTGGTTTTAGAATTTTTGATGTTCGTCTTGTATCTGCTGAAGTTTTTACCCTACTTACTTGGGTTTTGTTCTTTGTCGCGTTTTTCTTCCGACCAACAGATAGTGGCCCGGAATATCCTATTATAATTATCATACTTCTAATTTTTATGGGTATTCTTCTAACAAGGAATATAACCAATGAAGTCAAAAGGAGAACTAGATTAGAGGAACTAGCTGAAGAATTGAAAAAAATTAATATTGAGTTGCGGAAGGCTAAAGAAGAACTCGAAAAACTCAGCAAATTTAAAAGCGAGATGTTGTCTTTGGCCTCCCATCAAATTAAGGCTCCACTCGCAACGATAAAGGGATTTGCCTCTATCATCACGGATGGTCTTTATGGGGAGATTAATCCGAAAGTTAAAGAAACCGTAACCAAGATGCGATCGTCAGCCGATGACCTAATTAATCTTATTAACACCCTCCTTGATTTAAGAAGGGTAGAAGAAGGGAAGATGGAGTACAAATTCGAACGGGTGAAGCTTAAAAACATTATCGCTGAAGTTATCGAGATTCTTCAATTCTCAGCCCAGGATAAAAAGATTGAGCTTAGCTTTAAACCAAGCACTGATGCCGAGGTTAATGTCGACTCTCAAAAAATAAAGCAAGTTGTTCAGAATCTAATTGATAATGCCATTAAGTATACTCCCCAGGGCTATGTTCGTGTAGGGCTGGAAGAAGGATCATTTAATGATGGCAACAGAAACGGAGCAGTAATTTTCTCTGTTATCGATTCCGGACTAGGAATCCCGAAGGATTTATTACCTCAGCTTTTTAGCCAAGAATTTGTTAGGGATGAGAGATTCAAAAAACAAATTCTGGGTACCGGACTTGGCTTGTACATTGCTCAAAAAATTGTTACTGACCATGGCGGAAAAATCTGGGCAGAGAGTGATGGCGAGGGGAGGGGTAGTCGATTTTTTGTCAAACTTAGAAAGATTTGATTTTAGCAAAATCAATGATATATTTAACTAAATAATTTTTATGAAATCAACTACTACTAGTAAAAAAATAATTTTTATCATCGCTTTTGCGGTTTTTGGTTTTATTGCCCTCCAGATTCCTTTCAATAATATTATTGGTTCGAAAGTTAGTTTTACTTTATTTGACTTCTTCGGACCAATCGCTGGTGGTTTTATCGGTGCTATTCCGGGAATTATCTCAGTTCTTATTATGCAAGCGATAAATTTCTTCGCCCATGGCGCGGAAGTTGTTGATGCCGGAACGATTATCAGATTTTTCCCGATGCTTTTCGCTGTTTTGTATTTCAGCCGGAAAAGTAAGTTAAATCTTATCCTGCCAATAGTTGCTATCGTGGCTTTTGTTATTCACCCAATCGGGCGGCAAGTTTGGTTATATCCCATGTTTTGGATCATCCCAATCGCTTGCTATTTCCTTCGGGAAAAATCACTTGTGGCGAAAAGCCTCGGAACAACTTTTACCGCTCACGCTGTGGGAAGCACTCTCTGGCTTTATGTTTTCAATCTGCCAGTCGAGGTGTGGATATCTCTTATTCCAATAGTCATAATGGAGAGAGCCATGTTTACTTTTGGGATTGCTGGAACTTATGTTGTTACCAACAATGTCTTGAAGTTTCTGGTTGAACGTAAAATTGTCTCCGCTAACTTTCTTGTTGACCAAAAGTACGCCTGGAAATGGATTAAGTAGGTTCATTATTCTCGGATCAACCGCCTCTATGGCGGCTTTTTTTTATGTTTGGCATAATGAGCAAATGGTAAATTTTTCTTCTTACTTTGAGGCTGTTAGATTCCTTGAGGGGTTAATCAATATCCCGGCCCAGGATTATCTCAAGGATAGAAGTAACCCCGAGATTTATATAAAACGGATGAGATTCCTATTGAATGCCTTGGGTAATCCTGACCGAGGGATGAAATACATTCACATAAGCGGTACGGCCGGGAAGGGGACGGTGGCCAACATGGTTCATTCTGGGTTGGTGGCTGCTGGCAAAAAAGCCGGACTTTTTACTTCTCCGTTTATTATCTCTACCATCGAGAAAATAAAAGTTGGGGATTTATATATTTCCCCCCAAGAGTTTGTCTCTGTCGTTAATAAGATAAAGCCAGTTCTGGATGAAGTTCACGAAAAAAGTCCCTACGGATCTCCCTCGTATTTTGAAATTATTCTCGCCGTTGCGTTTATATATTTTAGGAAGAAAAAGTGCGAGTGGGTGGTTCTCGAAGTTGGATTGGGAGGAAGTTTTGACGCCACCAATGTTATTGAGCGGCCGAGAATAACTGCTATAACAAACATAGATCGTGACCATACTCATATTTTAGGGAAAACCCTAATTAAGATTGCCAGAGACAAGGGGGGGATAATAAAAAAAGATAGTTTGTTTTTGACTACCGAATCCCGACCCCATCTGACAAAAATATTCCAGGAGATCTGCCGGAGAAAGAAATCTGACTGCGAGTTCATTAACGTTGTTTCCGGTTATCGGGATCGAAACAAAGCTCTCGCTCAAGCTATTCTCGAGCGAGTTGGTATATCTCTGAAATATATTAGCCGGGGAATAAGTAATGCCAGAATGCCGGGAAGATTTGAAATTATAGACAGAAATCCATTAGTTATTCTAGATGGCGCTCACAGTCCGGTTAAGATAAAAGGATTGATTGAGGACCTAGGGCAAATTTCTTTTGATAATCTTTATTTAATTTTTGGAGTAGCCAATAATAAAGAGTACAAAGAAATGATTGGGTTACTACTCCCCTTAGCTCGTAAAATATTTGCCACCAGATTTGAAATAAATGAGCGTAAATGTGCCCCTCCGGGCGACATAAAAGAAGTTATTAAAAAAATATCAAGAAAAGAAGTTGAAGTTTTTCTTGATCCTATGATGGCTCTAGATAAATCTCTGAGAATAGCCAGAAAAAATGATCTAATTCTTGCAACTGGATCCTTGTTTCTTGTAAGTAGATTAAGAAGAAGATGGTATCCAGAGGAGGTTTTTTTAAAAACAAGAAAAGCTTTTAAATGAAAAGGCGCGACCTTGGGGTCGCGCCTTGGGCAGAAGAAGGATCACTCTTGGCCAGTGCCTTCTTGTGTTTTGACGCGATGAGTGCGGATTATGGCTACAATCGTTGTTGTAACGACTGAAATCTGCAAAAAAAGAAGTAGCGACAAGCAGGAAATTAATTCCGCTTGTCCGATGTTGATCTCCCAGATGTATCGGGCCAGAGTAAGTGGAAAGGTGATGACTGCCGAGAAAATCGCCATTATCCAACTCCCCCCAGTTGTTATGGGAAGTCTAACTCTTGGTCTCACGTGCGTCTCCTGAGTAAAAATACTGTTCGAGATTTTATTATATTATAATAAAGATGTCAATAGTGGGGGAAAAATTATTTCTCAACCCAAAAAACCGCCTATATGGCGGTTTTTAAAAATTTATTTTTTATCGGTACTCGATTTTTTCACCGTCTTCTTGGTGGTCTTTTTTGATGCTATCTTAACGGTGTCGCGAGGGCTTTTTTTAGTTTTAGTTTTTTTAACTTTCTTTGGTGCGCTTTTTGCTTTTGCCATTCGGGCCTGAAATTTCTCAACTCTTCCGGCGGTATCAATGAGCTTACCCTCGCCAGTGTAGAAGGGGTGGCATTTGTAACAAATTTCCACCTTAATTTCTTTTCTAGTAGAACCAACCGTAAACGTGTTGCCGCAAGCACACTTAACGGAAGTATCTTTGTAGTATTCTGGATGGATATCTTTTTTCATGGTTTTAATTATGGTGGTAATTATACACATTGATTTTAAGTTGACAAGCCTAACTAGTTCTATATAATTACCCCTGCGGTTTAATAAGCCGTGGTTTTCTTTTATGACTGTTGTTTTACAATCAAATAAGGATAAAGAGAGTTTTTTAGTTGTCCCAAGATTTATTCAAAACAGACCTAAGAAATCTGTTCGTTTTTTAGAGGATTTGATCCTGGTCCAGGATGAACGCTGGCGGCGTGGATAAGGCATGCAAGTCGAACGGTTCTTTTGCTTCGGTAAAAGAACAGTGGCGAACGAGCTAGTAACGCCTTGGTACGTACCTCAAAGTCGGGCATAGCTCCGGGAAACCGGAGGTAATTCCCGATAGTCCCTTTATGGGTAAAGCTTTTGCGCTTTGAGATCGGCCTAGGTCCGATCAGCTTGTTGGTAGGGTAATGGCCTACCAAGGCTACGACCGGTAGGGGAGGTGAGAGCCTGACCCCCAGCGGCGGCACTGAGACACGGGCCGCACACCTACGGGTGGCAGCAGTCGAGAATATTCCACAATGGGCGAAAGCCTGATGGAGCGACGCCGCGTGCAGGAAGAAGGCCTTCGGGTTGTAAACTGCGGTAGTTAGGGAACAAATAATTGAGCGTACCTAACGGAAAGAGGTGGGTAACTACGTGCCAGCACCAGCGGTAATACGTAGACCTCAAGCGTTATCCGGATTTATTGGGCGTAAAGAGCGTGTAGGGGGTTCGGTGCGTCCTTAGTTAAAGCTCACTGCCTAACGGTGAAGATGCTAAGGATACGGCCGGACTTGAGGAGGTCAGAGGTTGACGGAACGCACGGTGTAGGGGTGAAATCCGTTGATATCGTGCGGAACACCAAAGGCGAAGGCAGTCAACTGGGGTTTTCCTGACCCTGAGACGCGAAAGCGTGGGGAGAGAAGAGGATTAGATACCCTCGTATTCCACGCCGTAAACGATGCCTGCTAGCTGTTTCGAGTATCGACCCTCGGAGTGGCGAAGCTAACGCGTTAAGCAGGCCGCCTGGGAAGTACGGCCGCAAGGCTAAAACTCAAAGGAATAGACGGGGACTCGCACAAGCGGTGGAACATGAGGTTTAATTCGACGATAAGCGAGGAACCTTACCAGGGCTTGAAATTCTAGTGGAAATCCGCCGGAAACGGTGGACCTCTCACAAGGACCGCTAGTACAGGTGCTGCATGGTTGTCGTCAGCTCGTGCCTTGAGGTGTTCCCTTAAGTGGGGTAACGAGCGCAACCCCTGCTCTGTGTTATATGTGTCACAGAGTACTGCCCAGCCCACAGCGCGCGAAGCGCGCATATTCATATATTAAATATGCTTGAATATGCCGCAACGCTTACGCGTTGCGGGCTGGGAGGAAGGAGGGGATGACGTCAAATCAGCATGGCCCTTTGACGCCCTGGGCTACACTCATGTTACAATGGCCAAGACAATGGGTTGCCAAACCGAGAGGTGGAGCTAATCCCTAAAACTTGGTCCCAGTTCGGATTGAGGGCTGCAACCTGCCCTCATGAAGCCGGAATCGCTAGTAATCGCGCATCAGCAACGGCGCGGTGAATACGTTCTCGAGTCTTGTACTCACTGCCCGTCAAGCCAAGGGAGCCGGGAGGAGGTGAAGGCTGGCTTAGGCCGGACTAGCCTCAATTCGGTGACATGGGCTAAGTCGTAACAAGGCACGCGTAGCGGAAGCTGTGCGTGGATTAATTAAACTATTGTCGACGAAATTGATATTTTGTCAGTTTCGTGCCCAAGGTTAATAATATATTCGCCGAGGGCTTCGCCCGTCCGGTAGTCCTAATCTGCTAGTTAGCGGAGGTGGATGAAGGAGGGCTTGTAATTTGGGACAACTAAAAAGCTCTTTTTATTACCTATTTTGTTTGTTATTATTTAGACATTAATGAGTAAACGGATTTTAGCTATCGAGGATGATCGCTTTTTATCATCCCTAATAAAGGCAAGGTTAGAAAAAGAGGGTCTGGAGGTTATCCAGGCTTTCGACGGAGAGGAAGCGTTAGTTTGGCTTAAGCAAAATAAGCCGGATTTAATTGTCCTTGATTTGATTATGCCGAAAGTTTCTGGTTTTGATTTTCTTGAGAAAATTTCCGTTGATCCGGACTTAAGCCGGGTGCCGGTTATGATCTTGAGTAATCTTGGTCAGGAGAGTGATATCGAAAAAGTGAAGCGGTTGGGAGCGGTTAAATATTTTGTGAAAATTAACACCTCAATCGACGACATGGTCAATAACGTGAAAGAGCTTTTGGAAGAAAGTGGTAAAAGTGAGTAGGCAATATTTTTTATGATAAAGAAAGAAATTTTAGCCAAAATAAAACCGGGAGTTAAGGTTCGAGTCTACGAGGGAACGACTCCGTTTGAGGGGATTATTATAACCCGGAAGCACGGCAGTGAGGCGGGAGCGACTTTTACTGTTCGAGGAATTGTTGGTGGCGTTGGAGTTGAGAAAATTTACCCGATTAATACCCCCATTATTACTAAAATCGAAATTGTGGCTGAGCCGAAGCGGGTACGCCGAGCTAAGTTGTATTTTGTCCGTAATCTATCTAGTAAAAAGATAAGAAAGAAATTGGGAGTTTCGATTTAATCTCAAAAATACCGGCCTTGTCCGGTATTTTTGTTTCCTCTATAATCTGAGTTGCTAAGCGCGGGTGGCGAAATTGGTAGACGCGCAGGCTTGAGGGGCCTGTGGGAGCAATCCTATGGAGGTTCAAGTCCTCTCCCGCGCACCGCAGTATTAATTGACAAATAACATATTATATGTTACTTTTTTGTTAGCATAATTTCAAGGAGGTGCTTCGTGAAAAGAGTACCACTCTGGATGACATTGTCAGCGTTATTTGCTTCCAGTTTTTTTATAGTCGCCAACTTTACCGACGTGTTTCTTGGACTCAATGTGATTTCCGGTTGCATTCAGGTTGTCTTGAATGTTTTTGTGTTTATTTCCTGGCGACGTGGTTATCTTATCGCCACCGGATTCGGGAAAATAGTTGCACTAATCGGAACCATATTTCCTCCCATAATGGCGACTATAACAATTGTGAGGGTTCTCGTACCTGCTGTCATCTCGCTGATTTAGCCGCCAAACCATCAAGGGGAGGCGGCTTTTTCGTACGGTAACGTTTTAGTATCCTCCCGCAGTTGTCCATTCGTAGTTCTCCATCTGGCGGATGAGGGAAGTTATGTGCACAACTCTTGAATAATTTTTCAGTTTTATGCTAGAGTTGCTATAGCAACTCTCATCTCGCCTAACTTCCTGGTCAAACAAAGGGTTGCTAGGAGGTTTTTTGAATGATTCACACTTGGTTCGTGATCGATCTCGGTCCGCCGACGGAGCAGGATTTGTTTACGTCGACTTCAACCGAGAACAAGAAGATCCGGCCGCGTAACCGTGGCACCACGTCGCTCGACGCGATGGATGAGATGGGCGCCTACGGTATCGCCGACGTGGAAGGCACGATCTAGGTTGTCAACAGTACCTACCTAGTACAAGTGCAGCGGCGCTTTTGGGAATCCCTGAGCGTCGCTTTTTTTGACGAAAAGCTAACTTCTCCGTGATTAACAAGAGGTAACTCAAGGGTCTAGTGGTAAATCACTAGGCCCTAGTTCTATTTGCCAGTCTTTGCGTAATTACCTATAGTTCTCTAGACGGTGGGGTGGCCGAGTGGCTTAAGGCGGCGGTCTTGAAAACCGCTATACCTCAAAAGGGTATCGTGAGTTCGAATCTCACCCCCACCGCTCTTTGACGCATTACACTTGATTGGGGCAAGTAATTAAGATTTTTATTTTAAGTTAAATTTTGATACTTTAAAATAAAGCCATGAATATGTGCAAGACTTGTAATGGCCCAATCAATTTAAGCGATCAAGAAGGCGCCTTGCTGGAAAAATTTCATATTTCCCAACTTGCTTATTGTTTTCATTGCAGTTGGCAGAGAAAAATGCAATGGCAAAATGAATATCAAGTTTATCGGCGTAGCTGTTCCGCCACCGGGAAAAACATTATATCTATTTTTAGCGAAGATACTGCGTTCCCTGTTTTTGAAAGAAAATATTGGTTAAGCGATAAATGGGAAGTGCCTAAATTGGAATACGATCCCAAAAAGTCTTTTCTTGAACAATATTTTGAGCTCTCAAAATTAGCGCCCCGACCGCACAACAACCAGGTTAATACCGTCAATTCAGAATATGCTCATCTAATTTTTGATTCAAAAGATTGCTATCTTAGTTTTCAGGCATTTGAGTGTGAAAAACTCTTGTATTGTTACCGCAGTATTAAGCTTAAAGAGAGCATGAACTGCTTCTTTTGCTCAAATTCAGAACTATTATATGAATCCGTAAATTGTAATAAGTGTTATAACCTAAACTTTTCCCAAGACTGTTCCGGGTGTTCGGATTCCTCATTTCTGTTCGATTGTCGGAATTGCTCCCATTGTTTTTTATCGTGGAACTTGCGAAGCAAACAGTATTGTATTTTGAACAAACAATTTACAAAGGACGAATATGAAAGAGAAATTCGAAAATTTGACTTATCTAATTGGGAGTATTTAAAAGAAGCCCTAGAATTATTCGAGAAAAATAAAAAAAATTTTATCAAGCGGGCAACTTACATAATTAACTCAGAAAATTGTACCGGCGATTTTCTAATAAATTGCAATAACTGCCATAATTCATTTTTTACCGATGATAGCCAGAATTCCTCAAATATAATGCGAGGGACTTTAATGAAAAGCGTTTATGACTCCGTTGTGGGTGGCCTGATCGAGATGGGCTATAATTTGTTGCAACCCGGTTGGCTTTATAAGGCCGCCTATACAATAAGTTGTAATAATGGAAATGAAATTTATTTTTCAGAATATTGTGATTCCTGTACTGAATGTGTTGGTTGCATCGGTTTAAGAGGGGGAAAATTTTGCATTTTGAATAAACCGTATTCAGAAAAGGAATATTTCGTCCTAAAGGAACAAATTTTATCAGAATTAATGAATAAAAAAGGAGACGATTTCTTCGACCCACTCAAATCACCATTCAAATACGAAGAAACGATCGCAGACCTTTACTTCCCAAAGGAGAGACAAATGAATAGCATATTACCCCAAAAATTTGTAAAACTCGAAGTTCAAGACCAAAATATTCAACTATGTTGTTCTTGCCAAAAACCCTTCAATATTATAGATAGAGAAATTAAATTTTCTCACGACAAGAAAGTTTTACTGACGGGAGAGTGTTTTAAATGTAGAATTAGGCGCCTTGCCAGATCCTACTCAATTATACAAACGGAAACAACCGCTTGCGCAAACTGTAAAAAAGACATATTGAGTAGCTTCTCAAAGTCCTATGAAAAGATTTATTGCGAAGAGTGTTATTTACAAACTGTTTACTAGTGCAAAAATTGACCCAAATGAAATTAAGGCGTAATTGGTGGTTAGGGTTTTTGGGTTTTATGTTTTTTCTCTGTATTCCCGGGATACTGAATCAAGATTGGCTTGATATGATCTGGCTGGTTTGGGTTGTTTGGTTTTTCTATTTTATCCCGTTAAAGAAATAACTTAATTACTATCAGGATTTTGTTCCCGCCAAAGAGCGGAATACAGTCCTTTTGATTTCACTAATTCTTTATGATTTCCCTGCTCGATTATCTTTCCCTTTTCGAGCACGTAGATGATATCGGCATGGATTATCGTTGATAGTCTGTGAGCTACCAGAATGGTAATCAGATCTTTCTCTTCGGTGGATATTTTTTTAATTGTTTCGGTAATTGATTTTTCGGTAATTGAATCAAGACTACTGGTGGCCTCGTCAAAAATCAAAACTTGGGGATTGCGAAGAAGGGCGCGGGCAATAGCCAACCGCTGGCGTTCGCCACCGGATATTTTTATTCCTCCTTCGCCGATTTTAGTATTTAGTCCTTTATTACCCCTCTCGATTATTGGCTTTGCTGAGGCCGATCTGAGGGCGGCCAGGCACTCCTCTTCGGTGGCTTTGGGATTAACAAATAAAAGATTTTCCTTAATGGTTCCGGCAAAGAGTTGGGTTTCCTGAGCGACATAACTTATTTTTGAACGCAGTTCGTAGGGATTGATATTCAAAATACTTATGTTGTTAATTTTTAAATCTCCCTTACTTGGTTTATATAAGCCCACCAGTAGTTTTACCAAGGTGCTTTTGCCCGATCCGGACGGGCCGACAAAAGCTATTGTTTGGTCGGATTTTATTTCAAGGTCTATGTTTTTTGCCGAGGGAGTATTACTGCCATTATAAGAGAAGCTGAGATTTTTGAATTTTATATTTTTTATTATTCCAATTGATTTTGGGTTTTCGGGAAGAGGTTCCGGTTCGATGTTCAAAATTTCCATAAGAGATTCGTTGGCGGCTTTGGCTTCTTGAAATTGAGAGGCAATGTTGCCAAACTCGCTTAGGGGATTAAAGATAAAAAACGAATAAAAGAGGATGCTAAAAAACTCTCCCAAGGTAATGCTCTGCTGATAGATTAGGAAGAGCATTAAAAGTAATATTCCCGAACGCATTAGATTAACCATTGTGCCCTGGGTGAAACTCATTTTTCTGATCAGGGTGACTTTTTTAAGTTCAAGAGCCAAGATTTTGTCGGTGACTTTGTTTAGGCGAGAAGTTTCTTGTTGCTCAAGGCCCAAGCTTTTTACTAATTCGACATTTCTGAGGGTCTCGGTGGTCGAGCCGGCCAGGTCGGCGGTTTCTTTGAAGATTTCCTCTTGGGCGGTTTTTATTTTCCGGCTAATAAGATAGGTTGCCCAGGCCATTATTGGAACAATCAGGAAAAAGGCTAGACCGACCGACCAATGGACAAAAAAGGCGTAGATTAAAATAAATAAGATTCCAACTAGGGAAACAAAAAGAATATTAATAGAGCTTTGAATGAGAATTTGGGTGTCGGTTCTGGCCTTGTCTAGTTTCTTTAGGAGTTCGCCGGATCTTTGATCTTCGAAAGTGGCGTAGGAAAGAGAAAATGAATGGGAAACGCTGTCTTGGTACATCTTGGCGCCAACTTTTTCCTTAATCGCGCTTACGAAGTAATCTTGAAAGTTTTTTGCTACCCGGGAGATAAAATGAACACCTACGGAAGCAAGAAGAAGGATTATGACTCCACGGAAGAAATCGCTTGATGAAAGCTCGCTGAACTTGTTGGCGTAATTGTCTATTATTAATCGGAAGATTTGAGGGTCCAGGAGGGAAAAGATCTGATTGACGGCTCCCAAAAACAGCGTCAGAAATAGGAGCTTTTTGTATTGTTTTATGTAGTTGAATATTAAAGACACGAATTGAATTATAGCAAAAATTATCCCCGCCGGCTTAGGGGCGGGGAGGTAGTAATTCTCCGGATCGTAAATTACCGGATGCGGACGAGTCGGTGGAGGGAGCCCCAATGTCCGTCAAGCCAAGATAGGGTCATGATCCACCGGCCGTTTTCAAAATGTAGGCAGGGGACGAAGCGATAGCGATAGCTCGAGGGGGAGCTGCTATTTTGCTTCCAGATAGTCCCCGGTAGGACTATTGTGAATTGTTGCCAATGTTCTTCGATTTGGTTTTGATTGGCAAGAATCAACTCTCCCAAATCCTGGCCATTAAGAGCGTTTGCGGTTTCGGCCCTTTCTATCATTTTATGACCAAGGATGGGAGGTTCTCCCCTTGCTAGGATCTTAATGAGTTCAAGCCTGATGACGTTTGTACCCCTCGGAATATCAGTTCCGTTATCATGGGAAGACAACCCCTTGTCGACAAATTGCCGCCTCAGGCTTGGCGTCGGTGATATAGGAACTTGAATTTCGATTTCTAACCGTGCCACGATTCCCTCCGTGAATCTGTTGAAAAAAAATGTCAAATAGCCTTTGGTTGCATAAAAATAGCCTATAATTTCATAGTAGTCAATAGCCGGACAAATTTTTCCAAGCGTTAATTATGTGTCCTTTCGGTAATTTTAATAACTAAGACTATTAATAGTATAATTACATTAGGAGTGTTGTTTTTTAAAATGAAATCTAAAATTAGTTATCGAAAAGGATTTACCCTCCTAGAGCTTTTGATTGTTATTGGGATTATTGTGATTCTCGCAACAATAACTCTTATTGTTTTAAATCCGGCCGAAGTCCAAAAGGAGGCCCGAGACTCTGTAAGGCAAGCCGAACTTTACTTGTTAAATGGCGCTTTTTCGTTTGCTGCCGTTGATAACCCCGATGCTTTTTTGGGATATTATAATGTTGTTTATGTCTCCTTACCCGACGACGATCCAGGTTGCGCTAATCTTGTTCCCAATTTACCAAATCTCCTGGTTGGCTGGACTTATGCTTGTGCAAGCAAAGATAGTTTAAGGAAAGTTGATGGCACAGGGTGGATTCCGATTGATTTTTCAAATCTCTCAGCTTTTACTTTCTCGGTTTTACCAATTGATCCGATAAACAGCGCCGAGGGAGGCCTTTTTTACACCTATGTGGTCGGGAGTTGGGAAGTTACAGCACGTGCAGAATCAGATAAATATAGAGAAGGAGTGGCATCTGTTGATGGGGGAACTAGCGCTTCGACAATAGAAGTTGGATCGAATTTGTCCATAACTCCACCAATAGTTGAATCTCGGACTTCGCTTACTCCGTCCGTTCAATAATTTTCTTTATCTAGATATTACTATGGCTCGAGAATTTTTAGGAACTAATAAGGCTGGATTACGAAGGGGGTTTACCCTTATTGAGCTGATTATTGTGATAGGAATAATTGGAATACTGGCCACGATCACCGTTCTTGCCCTGAATCCCTCCGAAACACAACGTCAGGCAAGAGATGCTGTTAGATTGGCGGAATTAAGATTGATTAATATCGGTCTTTCTATTTATGCCACCGATAACGATAATCCTTTTTTGGGGAATCCTATGACTGTTTATTTGTCTCTTCCAGATGACCAGTCTGATTGCGGAACATATCTTGCTGATTTACCAGAACTACCAACCAGTACGGGTAGTTGGGGCTATTCTTGTGTCAGCGAGGATAACTTGAGAAGTATTGATGGGACTGGCTGGTTGCCGATTGATTTTTCCTCTATTAAATCTTCTCCATTTTCTTCCCTACCCATTGACTCTATTAACGATGCCGGCCGGGGGTTGTATTATAGCTATATTTACGACTCTGTTTCGGGGACGTGGGAGCTAAACGCCAAGATGGAATCCGAAGCGTTTATGGTTAGCGGTAACAAAGATGCCGAGAGTACCGACGGGGGTGATACGGCTGTTTTATACGAATCCGGATCAGCCCTCGATCTCATTCCGGTAGAGATAAATGATCGGAACATTTCTGGCGCCGGCGGACCCTCTTCGGACACAATTCCTCCAGGTGTCGTTGTTGATCTTGTAACAACTGGTGCCACCCAGACCAGTGTTGATTTGGAATGGACAGCAACTGGTGACGACGGCGGAATGGGAACAGCGACCACTTATGATCTTAGATATTCGACGAACGCTATTACTTCAGGCAATTGGGGTTCGGCAACTCAGGTTTCTGGTGAGCCTGGTCCTCATATTTCTGGATTCCTAGAATCCATGACCGTTAGCGGTCTTACGGCAAGTACTGGCTATTATTTTGGAATTAAGGTTTCTGACGAAGAAGGCAACGAGTCTTCTCTTTCTAATATTGCCAACATCACCACCCCCTCGGCATCTCAAGAAATAACGGTTTTGATTTCAGCAAGTTCTACGGCTGAGGGAGGTTGTTATGACACTAGTTATGGGGGAGGAGACTATTACGAATTTTACACTCCTTGGACTATTCCTGGTTCTGGTTCGGTGGCTATCACAAAAGTTTGGTTTTGGCAGTCAAATTCCACCCTAGGATCAGGAGAATCAGTGAAGCTAGCCCTTTATGAATACCAAGATACCTATAACAACAATGGAACTTCTTTTGAAAAAATATCTGAGTCAGTCTCAATTTTTGGCACCGGGAGTTCGGACTGGGTCAATGGATCACTGTCGTCGCCAATTCCAGTGAATCTTGGGCAAACTTACATTTTTGGGATTGCGCCCGGTCCTTCATCGGTTTACTTTATTCCCCAAGATGCCAATCCTTTTTGCGCGGGTTATGCGCCGTCTGTGGGTGGGTACTACACCGGATCTGATGGTAATCTAAATATGTCTGTACCTACGGGAACGCAGTCTAATACCTATAAGTATGGGATGGTTGGCATTTCTTATTTTTTGGTTGATTCTGGAGATATTACGCCCCCGAATATTTCCGGAATTTCTGTTGGAAATTTGACTGATACTTCGGCGTTAATTAGCTGGGATACAAATGAACCGGCCAATTCCGCGGTTGACTTCGGTATCGATACCTTTTATGGAACCTCTGTTTTTAATGGTGCCTACCTGAATAGCCACGAGATAGACCTGATTAATCTGGAGCGCAACACCACCTATCACTATCGGGTGGGATCGACTGATTTATCCGGAAACGAAGCTACTTCAAGCGATTTTGTTTTTACGACGACTAACCTTGGGCCAGATGTTGATCCGCCGACAGTAAGCATAAACTCTCCCAGTGACGGTTCTCAGGTAAACGGAGTTATTAACGTTCAGGGGTCATCTTCTGATAATAGAGGAGTTGTCTCTGTTGAGGTGGCGGCCGGCACCAGTTCTTATAGCTTAACTAATGGAACATCTTCTTGGTCATTTAGTTTGGACACCAATGATTTCTCCGACGGTTTGACCCAAATTATCTCTAGGGCCACTGACACCTCGGGAAATACCAGTACCGACTTGGTCAGCGTCACAATTGCTAACAACGAGATATCTCTTACTGATTGCGGAGTTTTAGATATTCCGGGAGCAACCTATACTCTTCAAAATAACGTTTCTTCTTCCAGAACTTGTTTTGTGGTTGGAGCAAGCAATATTATTTTAGATCTTAATAGCTATGAAGTTAGGTTTGGGACGGATGGGAGCTATCTCCACACCTACGGGGTGGCTATTCCTCCGGGCTATATTAGTCCGAGCCAACGAGAGATATTTTTGGATGATGTTCCTTCCTCAACTTTTGTTGGGGCCGACAATGTTGTTATAAAGAATGGCTCGATAATCCATGGTTTACCAAGCGGAGAAGCGGCGGCTAGCAGTTCGGTTATTTTATCAGTTGAGGGGCATTCCGGAATGGAGGTGGCAAATATCTACGCTTATTATCAAGGAGCCGATTCTTCGGGGATTGGGTTTGTTGAGGACTGGAATGTGAATGTCCATGATAATGTTGTTGAGGGTAACTTGAACCTCATTAGTAATCGCCATCATGCTCAATCAGCCATCGGGATTTCTAAAGTTAGGGGATATGTTTATGTTCGAAACAACAACGTTTATGGCAATGGTCAGTTTGGGATAAGCGTGACTAGTAAAAAAGTTTTTGGTAATTCGGTTACTGGCGCCGAGATATCGGGCAATCAAATGAGAATAAACGGAATAACCACAAACCCCTATCAGTTGGTTGTTACGGGTTTTAGTAAGCGGGATCAGGGGATTACTCTTCGGATATTCAACAACACCATCGAAGCTCCAGGAATTGGAGCGGGGAGTATAAGTAATCGAGGGATGCTTCTTGAGGGGATTGATAGTTCCGCCGAGGGTATTGACGGAGCATTGGTTTACAATAATTACATAGACACTAAAGAGCACGGCAATCAAGAATACGGGGAAGAGGGTTGGACGCATGCGTTTAGAATGCGCGATCCCGATTACGACATTGTTGAGACGAAATTCTTCAACAATGAATTTTATAATAATACTTTTAAGGCCCGGGCTTATTATGTAAGTGGCGTCGAGAATGGCAATGGTTATGGAATAAGAATTACCCTAAGGGACCCCATCCCGGCCGGGGAAGGTCCGAATTTGTTTCACGATAATACTATTATCGCTGAGACAACCAGCCCGCTTGTGGAATCTAAGGCAATAGATTTTGAGGGGCATCATCCCGGAGCCGCAACTGTTTTTAGGGACAATACCATAATTACTAACTCGATATTCTTGAATTTCTCGTGGCAGGGCGGAAGCGGAGTCCTTTTTGATTCGAACGATATTAGTATGGGAGCGAGCCCGATGAATTTCACTACAATAAACTATAATAATGCCGGATCATCAACCGATAATATATTTTTAGATAATAATATTGATCCATCAATAGACCTACTTAATATTGATCAGTGGGTTGGAGGGCCTAATGATGGCCGAACTTTCTTAGTTAAATGGTCATTGAGTATTGACGTTGAAGATCAATCAGCTCAGCCGATTGCCGGAGCTCAAGTTGAAATTAGAGATAAAAATGATAACCTCGTATTCAATGGTTTGACCAACGCCAATGGAATTGCCTCAACGACGCTTGCTGAATATCACTACGATGTTAATTCGGCAATAAAAACAAATTATAATCCCTATACTGTAACAGTTTCCAAAACGGGATATACTGATAATGTTCAGCAAGTTACTATGGACGCGTCGAAATCGCTAAATATGGTTCTTAACCCCTAGCGGTTTATTAGCATGACTATCGGATTTGAAAATAAGAAATCGGGATTTACTCTTTTGGAGCTTTTGATTGTTATTGGGATTATTGCGATTCTCGCAACAATAACTCTTATTGTTTTAAACCCGGCCGAAGTATCAAAACAAACAAGGGATGCCAAAAGAATTTCGGAGTTAAAAACCGTTGACCAGGTATTGTCTTTTTCAATATCTCAAAACCCTGATATATATTTGGGGTCGTCTAGCGTAGTTTATACATCTCTTCCTGATAATCTAGATATTAATTGCGGGAGTTACAGCTTACCATCGTTGCCTGTCGGGTGGAACTATCGGTGCGTAGGACAGAGTGTTCTCAGGAGCGTTGATGGGACTGGCTGGTTGCCGATAAACTTTGAAAGTCTGTCTTCTCCTCCTTTTTCGGCTCTGCCCGTTGATCCTATTAACGATGCTGATTTAGGGCTTTACTACACCTATGTTGCTGGTTCGTGGGAGCTTAATGCCGGAATGGAATCGGGGAAATATAGTTCAGGAGGAAGTCGGGATGTTGTTAACGCTGACGGTGGCGACTCCGATTTTCTTCTTGAAGTCGGTTCAAACTTAAATCTTGTCCCAACGGAGATTAGCAATCGTTTGACGGTTGATGTAAAAGTGGCAACTAGTTGTAAAAATCTCGTTTATAGTCCCGGAAGTAATAATGAATTCTATAATCCCTGGACAATATCTGGGTCTGGCACTAGCCAGATAATAAAGATCTGGTATTGGCAACCCGATACGTCTTTAGCTATCGGGGAAAGTATTCAGATGGCGATTTATGGTGGCAGTGGAGCAGGGGCGGCAATGATTTCGGGATCATTAGTTACTCTGTCGGGAACGGGCGCTATTGGGTGGATATCGGCGGATTTACCAAGTCCGATTTCGATTACACTTGGTCAGACATATGTTTTTGGCATTGGGCCATCATCAGGAGGGTATAATATAGCAAGAGATTTGGGATCTGATTGTTCTTCGTATTCTCCAACCGGGCAGGGGAGTTATTATGCTTCTACTTCCGGCGGTCTCGATTCTTCTGTGCCGGCCTCATCATATACAGATCTCTACGGCAGTATTATTGGAATTACTCGAACCACAAATTAGGCTGGAGGTTATGTTGGTTGAATCTTTTTGTAGATAGGTTATTATTTCCTCCGTCACCCTGAATGCCGGAGTAGCTCAGT